>Ga0307376_10000729_pt1 | contig 39587 bp, 40 predicted proteins | sample TR2MG_FD_202536 | JGI IMG/M metagenome (GOLD analysis project Ga0307376, IMG submission 202536) | Soil microbial communities from Risofladan, Vaasa, Finland - TR-2 | ecosystem: Environmental > Terrestrial > Soil > Coastal area > Acid sulfate soil | place: Finland: Risofladan, Vaasa | collected...
TGGCCGAGCCGCGCGCATGGCGCATGGCGCTGGACGCGTGGGATACCTACGAGCGCCTGGGCAGTCCCGAAGGCGAGCTGGGGCTGGCCCAGCTGGCGATCTGGTTGGCGATCGCGCCGAAGAGCAACGCCGCCTACGTGGCCTACAACAAGGCGCGCGCCGCGATCCGCGAAGGCGGCACGCTGGAGGTGCCGATGCACCTGCGCAACGCGCCGACCAAGTTGATGAAAGACCTCGGCTACGGCAAGGGCTACCAGTACGACCACGACGCCGAAGGCGGCATCGCACTGGACCAGCAATGCCTGCCCGATGCACTGGCCGGCAGCGTGTTCTACGCGCCGGTCGAACGTGGGCTGGAAATCCAGCTCAAGGAAAAGCTCGACGCCTTGCGCAGCAGCCGCAGCCGTGCGCGGCGGGATCCCGCCGCACGGTCATGAGGTCATGAGTGCGATCCGGCCTGCACGGGCCGATCAGGTTCCGGCGCGGCCAAGCCGATGCTGCAGTCGGGCGGTAAAGCGGCGAATGCGCGCCGCATTGGCGCCCACGTCGCTTCCGCCCAGGCGCGACTCCGAGCGGATATCCAGACGCGACCCGTTGCCCTCGGGACGCACCCTGATCACGACGTCATCCTTGAAGCCGAACCAGTGCGTGGTCGCGGTGGCTTCCAGCCGCCCGGCATCGGCTTGCTCGGCCACGATCCGCCACCCCATGGCCAGGGCAACCTTGTGCGCGGCGGCCAGCACCTCGGCGACGGTCTGCGCCAAGTGCAGCGGCTGGATATCGGGGTAGGCCGCATGCTGCTTGGCGGCAATCTCCGCACCGCCGTAGACCGGCGAATTGGGCGCCTTTGCGCGCAAAGGCAGGACGGCCCGAAACTGGGGAGGATCGATGGTATCGGTGCTGATATCGTGAATCGCCGGCAGCGACCGGGCCTTTCTGACGAGCAGCCACGGCGGCACGAAAGCGAAGGCACCCAGCAGCAGGCCGAAGATCGCATAGAGGGCGTAGCGGCGATGGCGTGCGAACAGCGTCAGCACGATCGCCACCAGCGAGATGGCCCCGGCGGCGAGACCGCCCATCGCACCGATGCGAATCGCGCCGAAGGCGGTGCTCAAGCCGATGAGCCCGTAGCGATAAGCCGGCCCGGGCAGCACAACTGCAAGCACAGCCAGCACACCGAGCACAACGCCGATACAGGCCACCGACAGCGACCATCGCTGCAGCTTGTGGCCGGGTGCGGAACGATCGGTCGCTGTATTCATGCGGGTTTGTCCTTTCGCTGATGGTGGGCGGACATGCCCCGATCATTATGCACATGTCAGGCTTCGGACGTCCGCCACTCGCCACGATGGCACAGGCATCGGAGGCTACCGCGTTCTCCCTTGCCTGCGCCATACGATGCGGCATACATTGCATCGATAACGAGGGAGGGGCGAAGCATGCGCGTATTGGTGGCCGGCTTGATCGGTGGCATCGTGATGTTCATCTGGGGCGTGGCGGCGCACATGGCGCTGGGGCTGGGCCAGGTGGGCTTCAAGCTGCCGGCCGACGAGAACGTGGTGCTGAGCAGCCTGCATCAAGGGCTCGGCGAACACGCCGGTGTCTATGTGCTGCCCGCGCTGGATCCGAAGATACGCAAGGACCCGGCGCAGGTCATCGCCTATGCGCAAAAGGCCATACGCTCGCCGTACGCCTGGGTGGTGTACCAGCCGCAAGGCACGGACATGACCAGGATGGGGCCGCAGATCGGACGGCAATGGGCGTCCGACACCCTCAGCGCACTGGGGTTGGCGTTCATGATGGGATTGGCCGGGCCGGGCTTCCGGCGGCGTATCGCGGTGGCGGCCGTCGCCGTTTCATTTGCCTGGTTGAGCACGCTGGTGCCGTACTGGAACTGGTACCGCTTTCCGACCAGCCTGATCCAGGCCGCGCTGGTCGAGCAATTGATCGGCTGGCTGATCGCCGGTGCGGCGATGGCCTGGTGGCTGGGCCGCGACGAGCGTCAGCGGGTGCATTGAGCAAGGCGACAGGTTGGGCGGTGCAACCACGCTGGCCGGCATTCATTGCGGCGATTGCCGCCCGGCAGCGATAATCCGCGGTTCAAGCCTTACCTGGACTCGAAGCCATGCTGGATCCCGCACTGCTGCGCACGCGCCTGGCCGAAACGGCCGCGCGCCTCAAGGCGACTCGCAACTTCGACCTCGACGTGAGCGCCGTCGAGGCGCTGGAAAGCCGCCGCAAGCAGCTGGCGATGCAGACGCAGGAGTTGCAGAACCTGCGCAACACGCGCTCCAAGGCGATCGGCCAGGCCAAGTCGAAGGGCGAGGATGTGGCGCCGCTGATGGCCGAGGTCGCCGGACTGGGCGACCAGCTCAAGGCCAACGAGCAGGCGCTGGCCGAGGTGCAGGCCAAGCTCGCCGAAATCGCGCTGGGCATCCCCAACATCCCGCACGAATCGGTGCCGATCGGCCGCGACGAGAACGACAACCTCGAAGTCAGTCGCTGGGGAAAACCCCGCGCGTTCCATTTCGCGGTGAAGGACCACGTCGAGCTGGGCGAGCGTCACGGCTGGCTCGACGGCGACGCCGGCGCCAAGCTGTCCGGTGCGCGCTTCACCGTGCTGCGCGGCCAGCTCGCCCGGCTGCATCGCGCGCTTGGCCAGTTCATGCTCGACCTGCACACCACCGAGCACGGCTATCTCGAATGCAACGTGCCGGTACTGGTCAACGCCGACAGCATGCAGGGCACCGGCCAGCTGCCGAAGTTCGAGGAGGATCTGTTTTCGACGTTTCAATTACCCGAAATCAAAAATGGTGAATTGCGCGAGTCTTTGCCTCAGAAGGCTTGGGACATTCTCATGCATGTCCAGCAAGAACGTCAGCGTCTGGGACTGGCCCCGGGTGATATGGGCGACGCCGATTTGCTTGCGCCATTCTTGTTTGCTCGTGCATTCCGCGATAAGTACCTGATCCCCACCGCCGAAGTCTCGCTGACCAACCTGGTGCGCGACACGATCCAGGAAGCCGAAGCGCTGACGATGCGGCTCACCGCGCACACGCTGTGCTTCCGCGCCGAGGCCGGCAGCTACGGCCGCGATACCCGCGGCATGATCCGCCAGCACCAGTTCGAGAAAGTCGAGATGGTGCAGATCACCCGCGCCGGCGATTCGCATGCGCAGCTGGAAGAAATGGTCGGCCACGCCGAGACGGTGCTGCAGAAGCTGGACCTGCCGTACCGCAAGCTGCTGTTGTGTTCGGGTGACATGGGTTTCACCGCGGTGAAAACCTACGACCTCGAAGTATGGCTGCCCAGCCAGCTGACCTACCGCGAAATCTCCAGCTGCTCCAACTGCGAGGATTTCCAGGCCCGGCGCCTGCAGGCGCGCGTGCGCAACATCGAGACCGGCAAGCCCGAACTCGTGCACACCTTGAACGGCTCCGGCCTGGCGATCGGCCGCACCCTGATCGCGGTGATGGAGAACTACCAGAACGACGACGGCTCGATCACCGTGCCCGACGTGCTGCGCCCGTACATGGCCGGGCAGGACCGCATTGCATGAACGCGCCGCTGCCAGGGCAAGGCTCATGGAGCAAGGTCGAGAGGGTCACCAGCCTGTGCCTGCAGATCGTGTTGCTCAGCTTCATCGGCAGCCGCCTGATCTTCGCCGTGTGGTGGCCCATGCACACGCTCGACTTCACCATCTCGGCCATCGCCGTGGCGCTGCTCATCGCCAGCTTCCGCTTCGCCGCCCACCGCCGCGGTGGGCGGATCGGTGTGATCGCCTATGCCAGCGCCACCCAGATCGTGCCGATGGTCGTTCGCGAACCCGTGCTGCTGCTGCCACTGCTCGGCGGCCTGATCCCCGTCGCGATCCTGCTGGGCTGCCTGATAGCACTCTCCAGAAAAGGCAGCAACGCCCGGTCAGCGCAACGTTCCTGATAAACTGCGCTGCCGTAGCGGCGCGCAGCGCGTGCCTTCGACAGGACAACGATTACTGGAGAGATGGCCGAGCGGTTTAAGGCAGCAGTCTTGACGCGCAGGCAGGAAGCCGGAGCGAACAGCGGCGCAGCCGCTGGCCCCGAAGGGGTGGAGGGCAGGATGCCCGGAATAAAACTGCCGTAGCGGCGCGCAGCGCGTGCCTTCGACAGGACAACGATTACTGGAGAGATGGCCGAGCGGTTTAAGGCAGCAGTCTTGAAAACTGCCGTAGGTGCAAGCCTACCGTGGGTTCGAATCCCACTCTCTCCGCCATATCAGCCGTCAGGGCGACAGCGATCAATGCACGCTGGGCACGGCGTCGACGGACCACCGCCTCAGCTGGGCACGCTGTTCCTGAAGCTGCAGCGATTCGATCAGTTCGTCTGCTTCTTCACGGGTCGTGAAGAGCACTACCGGTTCGCCGGCGTCGGTGTCGTAGACCAGAAAGCCGTTGTTTCTCCTTCGCACTTCAAGCATGACCGGACTCCTGCGCAGTGGAGGTGCCCCGGTTCGTCGGTTCCGCCAGACGTTGCAGCGTCGGCTATCGCCTGACAGCTATCGGTTCGGTCCAGACCTCCGGGTCTGGCTATCATGCCTTTGTGTTGCTGAACGGCCGATCAGCGGTGGGCTCTCGTGCGTGAAAAACGGCGCCGGACTTGCTTGTCCGGTACGCTGGCCAGGCCGGTGCGCGGTTTGTTGGATGCCGGCAAAACGCCGGGTTCCGATCCCGAGCCTGGCACGAAAGTCGTTCGGCACCGTTGCCGTGCCGCTTTTGACTCGGTCAATGCGTCCAGCTGTCCAGCTTGCCGTTGCGGTCGAACAGCACGGTACGGTCGCCGGGGTAGAACCAGACTTCGGTCATCGGCCGCACCTGCTTGCTTTCGGGTATGCCCAGCACATCGCCGACCTGGCGCTGCGACATGCCGCGATGCAGGGCGGACCAGTTCGCCACCACCGCTGGGTGGGCGGTCGATGTCTGCGCAGGGGCTGTCGGTGGCGCGGGGCGAGTGGCCGGCGCCGCAGTCTGCTTGGAGATGGCCGGGGCGGGTGGGCTGGCCGGGTGGGACGAAGCCTCGCGCTGTTCGAGCGCGGTGACTCGTGCCTCCAGTGCCTGAATCCGTTTTTCCACGCTGGAATCGGTCGACTGGGCGGCGGCGATCGTGGTCAGTCCGCTGGCCATCAGCATGCATAAACCCATCGCTGCAAGGTGCTGTCGCATACCGCCTCCCACATGGCCGATGGAACGACTAAGGTGTCACCACTTCGCCGCCCGGGTCAATAGGTGTGCAAAAGGCCGTCTCCGGTCCGCGCCCTGAAAAAGAGTCGAAAGGGGGGGGGCTGCCGCGGAACTCGTCGCGCCCGATGCTGCTCTGCTGGCGCCGGGTTGGCGCGCATCAGCCGTGGGGCCGGCATGGTGCCGCAATGTCGGCAAAGCCCTACACGCCCCCGCGCTGTTGCCGGATGCGCTATCCGCGTGGCCTCCCGTAGGATGCGGTGATCCCGCGCTTCAAGTCCAGGTCGGCAGGATGCTGACGTCGGAATGTCAACGGACCGGACGCGCGGGACACTTGTTCGACATCACGGGGCCATGGAAATGCTCGAAGTTCGCAACGCAGGCGATGGCTTCATGGTGTACGACACCGAGGCTGACGAACCGGTTATGTTGTTCGCGACACGTCGCGAAGCCGACAAGCTGATCGCCACCCTGCAGATCGAAGAGGTTCACTCGCAGCTCAGGCGCTGGTCGCCGGATATGGTTCCTGACGCCTACTGACGGCAAGGAACCGGTCTCCGGCACCGCTCAGCGAATCCGCGTGATGTTTCCGTTCGCGTCGACCTGCACGACATCGCCTTCGCGGATGCCGCTGGCGTCTTTCACCTGGATATTGCTGTAGTTGCCGTCGCCCATTTTTACGCGAACGGTCCAGCTTTCGCCGCCGCCGCCGGTACCGATGGCATGGCCGGCAAAACCGCCGCCGACAGCGCCGCCGACCGTCGCCAGTTCCTTGCCCTTGCCTTTGCCGACCTGATGGCCGAGCACGCCGCCGGCGACGGCGCCGAGGATGGCACCGGCGGTGCCGTGATTGCGCCCCTCGGTGACGTTGCGCTCGATGCGTTCCACCGTACCGCACTGGTCACAGCGCAGATAAATGCCGTCCGGTCGCATCAATACGTCGCGCGAGGACTGTGCCTGCGCCAGCGGTACGATGGCCAGCGCCAGGATCGCGACGAGCGGAAGGAGTGGTGCTTTCATGCGGTGACTCCATGGTGGCGGGAAATGACGCCACTTTACGCCGGCGGGCTGAAAGACAGGTAAAGAGCGCGCCAAACCGAAACGGGTCGGCGCGGGCAGGCCTGCGGCGCGGGTGCCGACGGCTGGAGGCGGCATGGCCTGCGTGCAAGGCGGTGCTGCAGGAGCAGAGCGTGCCGGTGCGCAGCTTCAATGCCGTGCTGTGCTGCGAGCCGTGGCGCGTCGCCACCCGACAGGGCGCAGCATACGGGGTGTTCACGCCGTTCTGGCGCAAGCTGCGGTGGTCGCTGTTTGCCTTCGGCTAACCGGAGTCCCCGGCGGGCCCGGGTTCGGCCGCGGGGGCATCGCGTCGGAGCAGCCAGGCCAGCACCGGCGGGGTGACCATCGCGGTGAGCAGCGACATCGCCACGATCACGGCATAGATGCGCTCGCTGAACACCCCGGCCGCCAGGCCGAGGCTGGCAATCACCACGCCCACTTCGCCGCGCGGCACCATGCCGAAGCCGACGATGGTGGCGCTGCGCCGACCCAGCGACAATGCGCCGAGAAAGCCGCCGGCCAGCTTGGAGGCGATGGCGATCGCGGTAACGATCGCCAGCATCACCAGCGAATCGACATGGGCCAGCTCGCCGAGATTCACCTTGGCACCGGTCACCACGAAGAAGAACGGCGTGATGAACGCGAGCAACGGCATCGTCTGGTGCTCCAGCTGATCGCGCTGGCGGGTTTCCGAGGCGATCATGCCGGCCAGGAACGCGCCGATGATCGCGGCCAGGCCGAAACGGGTGGACAGCCAGGCCAGGCCGAGGCAGATCGCCAGCACCACGCTCAGTGCCGAATGCGGGCTGATCGGCGCCTCCAGCCAGCTGGAGCCGCGGCGCATCACCCGGGTACCGCCCCAGCCGATGATCGCGACGAAACCGATCGCGCCGACCAGCGTCAACAGCAGCGATCGCAGATCCAGCGTGCCGCCGCCCTGCAGCGAGGAGACCACACCCAGCAGCAGCATCGCGAGGATGTCGTCGATCACTGCAGCGCCCAGGATCACCCGGCTCTCGGTCCGTTGCAGCACACCCAGTTCCTGCAGCACGCGCGCGGTAATGCCAGCCGAGGTGGCGACGAACGCGGCGGCGACGAACAGCGACTTGACCCACTCGAAGCCTTCGCCATGCGCCCACAACGCGCCCGCGCCAAAGGGCACGATGACGCCGAGCACGCCGACCAGAAAGGCGTTCCTGCCGACTTTTTTCAGGTCGTCCAGCCGCGTTTCCAGGCCGACCGAAAACAGCAGCAGCACCACGCCGATCTCGGCCAGCACGTCCAGCGGCGTGCCGGGCAGGATCTGTGCGGGGCTGAGCCAGCCCAGCAGCGACGGGCCGACCACGCCGCCGGCGGCGATCTCGCCGACCACGCCGGGAAGCTTCACGCGCTGGGCGATCTCGGCACCGATCTGCGCGGCGACGAAGATGATGAACAGGGTCAGCAGAATATCGGCGGCGTGGTGCATGGCGTCGGCGTTCCCCCGGTTGATGGCCGGATGCTACAGCACGCGCGCAACGGGCATGGCCGGTCAGCCGGTGAACAGCGCCGCGTTCAGCCACAGGTGCAGCGCGATGCTGGCGATGTAGCCCAGGCCGATCGCCCAGCTCCAGCGCAGGTGGCGCATGAAGGTGTACTGCCCGCGCGAAGCGCCCATCAGCGCCACCCCGGCGGCAGAGCCGACCGACAGCAGGCTGCCGCCGACGCCGGCGGTCAGGGTGATCAGCAACCACTGCCCCTGGTCCATCGGCGGGTTCATCTTGATCACCGCGAACATGATCGGGATGTTGTCGACCACCGCCGACAGCAGCCCCATCGCCGCATTGGCCACGGTGGGCCCGAGGGTGCCGTACAGCTCGTGCGAGGCCAGTTCCAGATAGCCGATGGCGGCCAGGCCGCCGACGCAGGCGAACACCCCGTAGAAGAACAGCAGCGTGTCCCACTCGGCGTTGGCGATGATCTGGAAGATCGAATAGCCCTGCGGCTCGACACCCTGTGCCAGCGCGTAGCTGCGCTGGCGGTGGTCGATGCGGGTGGCCACCAGGTTCAGCAGCGCCAGGCCGGTCAGCATGCCGTACACCGCCGGCATGCCCAGTAGCTGGTGGCCGGCCACGGTGATCATGATGGTCAGCACAAAGGTCAGGCAGATGGCGATGCCGCCGGGCTTGATGCGACTGTCGTTGGCCGCCCGCTCCGGTTTGCCGGCGGGCAATGCAAAGAACATCAGTATGGCGGGCACCAGCCAGTTGACCAGCGCAGGCAGGAAGATCCGGAAGAACTCGAAGAACTCCGCCTTCTGCGCCTGCCACACCATCAGCGTGGTGATGTCGCCGAACGCGCTCCAGGCGCCGCCGGCATTGGCCGCCACCACCAGGTTGATCAGCGCCAGCGTGATGAAGCGCGCATTGCCGGCGCCGACCGCCAGGATCACCGCCGACATCACCAGCGCGGTGGTCAGGTTGTCCAGCATCGGGGAGAGGAAGAACGCCAGCAACCCGGTGATCCAGAACAAGCTGCGGTAGCCGAAGCCGCGCCGGACGAGCTGCCCGCGCAAAGCCTCGAACACGCCGCGTTCGCCCATTGCGGTGACGTAGGTCATCGCCACCACCAGGAAGAAGAAGATCTCCGAATATTCCAGGAACATCGCCTCGAAAGCCTGCCGGGTCTGCGTGGCCAGGCCGGTCGAGCTGCCGGTGTGCCAGGCGATCAGGCCCCAGATCAGCGCCGCCGCCAGTACCACCGGCTTGGACTTGGCGACATTGATGCGTTCTTCCAGGATCACCGCCGCGTAGGCCAGCACGAACAGCGCCAGCGCGATCCAGCCGATCGGGTGCTGGCTCAGGTGAAAGTTCACATGGGCGCCGGGTTCGGCCGCGGACACGGGCACGCTGGCAAGCAGTGCGACCAGGGCGGTCAGCCATCGCATGGAAAATCCTCTGGGTGAAATCGTTGCGTCGATCGCGGCACAGCGTATCAGTTACCCATGCCGGCCCGGAGGCCCGCCACCCATCCGCTCATTGCGCGGTTCGTTGCAGCACGCCGCTGTGGCGTGCGGGATGGTCCGGTCGCAGGCGCAGAAAAATCGGTGCAGCCGCCAGCGTGACCAGGGCCAGCAACAGCACGGCGGTATGGAAGGCGCCGACATAGGCGGCCGGCACGTGCGCATGGCGACCCAGGAACACCTCCATCAGGATGGTGGCCAGTGCGATGCCGAAGCTCATCGACAGGTACTGCGCGGTCGATGCCATCGAGGAGGCCATCGAGGCATGCCGGACGTCCAGGTCGGTGTAGATCAGCGTGTTCATCGCGGTGTATTGCAGCCCCATGAAACCGCCATAGACGAACGTCAGTGCGCCGATCAGCCAGGTCGGCGTGGTGCTGTCCAGCAACGCGAACGAAGCCAGCAGGCCAGCCACGACCATGGTGTTGCCCAGCAGCATGCGCCGGTAGCCCAACCGGCTCAGCAGCGGATGGATCAGCCACTTGGCGCCGATCGAGCCCAGTGCCTGCGGCACCATCATCAAACCCGCCATCAACGGCGACCAGCCGCAGCCTACCTGCAGGAACAGCACCAGCAGCAGGAACATGCCGGAGATGCCGAGCCGGGTGAACAGGTTGCCGGCCAGCGCCACCCGCACGCTGCGCACGCGCAGCAGGGTGAGGTCCGCCACCGGATACGCGGTGCGCCGGCTGTGCCAGACGTAAAGCGTGCCGAACAGCAGCGCCAGCGCGCCGCAGGTGGCCATGCCGCGCACATGATCGACCGCGCTGCCGCTCATTTCCGCGACGGCCAGCAGCAGCGCCGAGGCGGCGGCAAACAGCACGAAGCCCGGCAGGTCGAAACGGTTCGGCCGGGCGAGCCGATAGTCCGGCATGCCGTGCCGGTTCATCCACAGTCCGAGCACGCCCACCGGCACGTTGATCAGGAAAATCAGCCGCCAGCTGGTGAACTGCACCAGCGCACCGCCCAGCAACGGCCCCAGCACCGAGCCGAGCAGGCCGAACGTGGCCACCGTGCTCATCGCCTGCACGAACTCGCGCTTGTCGATGCTGCGCGCCAGCACATAGCGGCCCACCGGCATCAGTGCGGCACCGCCGACACCTTGCAGCACACGGGCCGCGACCAGTTGCGGCAGGGTCTGGGCCAAGCCGCACAGCAGCGATCCGAGGCCGAACACCGCGATCGCGGTACCGAACACCCGGCGCGTACCGAAGCGGTCGCACAGCCAGGGGCTGGCCGGGATCAGGATCGCCAGGGTCAGCACGTAGCTGGTCAGTGCCGTGCGCATGCCCAGCGGCGTCACGCCCAGCGCATTGGCCACCGCAGGAACCGCGGTATTGACGATGGTCGAATCGAGCGCCTGCATGAAGAACGAGGCGGCGACCAGCCAGATCAGGCCACGAAAACGACGACGCGACGACACTTCGGAAAGAGTCGCCAGCAGGGCATCCGAAGCAGGCAGGGGAGGGGTGGAAGCGTCGGCAGGCATGACCGCGCCATGATAGCTGCTGTGACAGCTTTTATTCCGGCTGAGCGCTCGGGAAGTCAGTCGCGTTTCAGCTTGGCGGGTACATCAGGGTTTGAAGTGATGCACGTAGCCGATGCTGAAACCGCCCGGCAGCCAACCTACCAGCAGCGACGAATGGCGATGCGCCGTCCACAGCCCCACGCCGGTACCGAGCGCCGCGCCGACCAGCACGTCGCTCTGCCAGTGGCCATGCGTCTTCATGCGGGCCACCGCGTCGTAGGCCGGCAGCAGCGCCAGCGCGTACACGGCCGGATGCTCGCTGCCGTAGTTGACCATGAACGGGGTGACCGCCGCCGAGATCGCCGCGACCTCGCCGCTGGGAAAACTCTGCGCGTGGGTGCCCTGGAAGAAACGATTCGGATCGGACGTCTGCGATGGCCGTTCACGCTGGAACGTGTATTTCATCGCCTGGGCGCCGACACCCGAGATCAGCATCGCATCGGCCGAACGCCAGAACGTGTCGCCGAGCTTGCTGCCGTCGCCAAAGGCCAGCGCGCCGACACCCACGGTGAGGATCGAGCCGTACATGAGAACCTGCTGGTTGCTGCGCTTCCAGATGCCGCTGTTGTCGTAGTGCAGGCGGTGATCGATGCCGAACGGGCCGCCACCGGCATGGGCGTTGCCGCAGAGAGTGCAGGCAACGAGGAATGCGGCCAGACGTGACGCACGCATGGGCTCCTCCCGCAGCGACATGGACAGCGCTGCCATTTTCCCAAGCTAGCGCCGCGATCTTTCGCTACGCTTACTTTCGATCGATGCGATGGCGCCACTGCAGCAGGCATATCGTTAAACTCGACGGATGAGGATGACCGCATGACCCCCGCCGCCGTTTCCGCCGAACTGAGGGCGCGCGCCGCCGACTTGCGCGACCGGATCGAGCAGGCCAATTACCGCTACCACGTGCTCGACGACCCGGAGATCACCGACGCCGAGTACGACCGGCTGATGCGCGAACTGGAGGCGCTGGAGGTTGCGCATCCGGCGCTGGCCAGCACCGATTCCCCGACCCGCCGCGTGGGCGGGCGCGCGACCGGCGGTTTCGCCGAAGTCCGTCATGCGATCCCGATGCTGTCGCTGGGCAACGCGTTCGAGCAGGCGGGCGAGAGCGCCCGCGAACGCTACCGTGAAGTGGCCGAATTCGAGCGGCGCATCGAACAGACGCTGGATCGGCGCGACCCCGTCTTTTCGGTCGAGCCGAAGCTGGACGGCCTGGCGATCAGCCTGCGCTACGAGCACGGCGTGTTCGTGCAGGGCGCGACCCGCGGCGACGGCGAAACCGGCGAGGACGTCACGGCCAACCTGCGCACGGTGCGCGCGATTCCGCTGCGCTTGCGCGGTGGAAAAAGTCAGGATGATCCATTGCATCTGCGCGGAAGCGGCTGGCCCGAGGTGCTGGAAGTGCGCGGCGAAGTGGTGATGCTGCGCAAGGATTTCGAGGCGTTCAACGACTACGCCCGCCGGCATGACGAGAAGCCGCTGGCCAATCCGCGCAACGGCGCCGCCGGTTCGCTGCGCCAGCTCGACCCGGCGATCACCGCCAAACGACGGCTGAGTTTCTTCGCCTATGCGGTCGGCGTGGTCGAGGGCGGCGAGCTGCCGCCGACGCATTCGCAGACATTGCGGCAACTGCGCGAGTGGGGTTTTCCGGTCTCCAGGGAAGTGGACGTGGCGCGCGGCTTCGACGGCCTGATCGCCTACTACCAACGCATCGGCGCGAAGCGCGACAGCCTGCCGTACGACATCGACGGCGTGGTCTACAAGCTGGACGACTACGCCGGCCAGCGCGTGATGGGTTTCGTCTCGCGCGCGCCGCGCTGGGCGCTCGCGCACAAGTTCCCGGCGCAGGAGCAGACCACCACGGTCGAGGCGATCGAGATCCAGATCGGCCGCACCGGCGCGGCGACGCCGGTGGCGCGGCTGGCCCCGGTGCAGGTGGCCGGCGTCACCGTCACCAACGCCACGCTGCACAATGCCGACCAGATCGCGCGGCTGGACGTGCGCGTGGGCGACACGGTGATCGTGCGGCGCGCCGGCGACGTGATTCCGGAAGTGGTGCGCGTGATGCCCGAGCAGCGCCCGCCGCATACCCGGCCCTGGGCCATGCCCACGCACTGCCCGGTGTGCGGTTCGGCGCTGCTGCGCGAGGAGGGTGCCGCGGCATGGCGCTGCTCCGGCGGGCTGATCTGCGCGGCGCAGCGCAAGGAGGCATTGATCCATTTCGCCTCGCGCCGCGCGATGGATATCGACGGTCTGGGCGAGCGCTACGTCGACGCACTGGTCGAGCTGGAGATCGTGCACACGCCGGCCGATCTGTACGAACTCACCGTCGAGCGTTTCGTCGCCATGAAGCAGGCGATCGACGAGCGCGAAGGTACTACTCCGGAGACTGTCAAAGCCGGCAAGGTGGCCACCAAATGGGCGGAGAACCTGGTCGCGGCGATCGAGGCCAGCAAGCACACCACGCTGGCGCGCTTCCTGTTCGCGCTGGGCATCATGCATATCGGCGAGAGCACGGCCAAGACGCTGGCGGCGTGGCTGGGAAGGCTGGAGTTCGTGCGCAGCATGCCGGCGCCGGTGCTGCGCGTGCTGCCGGACATCGGCGACGAGGTAGCCGCGTCGATTGCCGGTTTCTTCGCACAGAAGGGCAACCAGCAGGTGGTCGATGCGCTGCTCGCGGCGGACATCGTCTTCAGCGACGAAGGCGATCCCGATCCGCGCCTGCGCGAGCGGCTGGGCCTGGCCACGCTGCTGGACATGGCAAAAATCAACCAGCTCGGCCCCAAGCGCACGGCCTTGCTGGCGCAGCATTTTCCCACGCTGGACAAGCTGCTGGCCGGCGGCGCCGCGCACTGGATCACCGCGGGCCTGTCGCAGGCGGCAGCGACAAGTCTGCAATCGTTCCTGGGCGATCCGGATGCGCTGGCGCGGCTGCGTGAGGCCGAGGCGGCGATGCAGCGCCTGCTGGCCGCGATCCCGGCTTCGGCTCGCACGGCGCAGGCAGCGCTGGCCGGTCAGACCGTGGTGCTCACCGGCACGCTCGCGTCATTGACCCGCGACGAGGCAAAGGATCGGCTGGAAGCGCTCGGCGCCAAGGTGTCCGGCTCGGTATCGAAAAAAACCAGCTTCGTGGTCGCCGGCGAAGCGGCCGGCTCCAAGCTGGACAAGGCCAGTAAGCTGGGCGTGCCGGTATGGGACGAAGCGCAGCTGCTGGCGCTGCTGGCCGGGCACGAGGGATGAGGGTGGCGCTGCACCTGCGGGCCAATTTGTATCGGCTGATCCGCCAGTTCTTCGCCGAACGAGCCGTGCTCGAAGTCGAAACGCCGATCCTGTCGGCCGCCGGCAACACCGATCCGAACATCGAGAGTTTCGGCACGCGGTTCGGCGGCCACGTGGACGCCGGCGCGCGCGAGCGCTGGCTGCGCACGTCGCCGGAGTTTGCGCTGAAACGGCTGCTTGCCGCGGGCATCGGCGATTGCTATGAGCTGGGCCGGGTGTTCCGCAACGGCGAGGCCGGTGGCCGCCACAATCCCGAGTTCAGCATGCTGGAGTGGTATCGGGTGGGCTGGGACCACCGGCGCCTGATGGAGGAAACCATCGCGCTGGTCGAGACCGCGCTGGCGCTGGTGCAACGGCGTGCCGAGGTGCTGATCGAGAACTACCGGCAGCTGTTCCTCGACGAGCTGGGGCTCGATCCGATCCACGCCAGTCTCGACGAACTGCGCGCACCGCTGGCTGCCTACGGCATCGACCCGGCGGGACTTGTCCGCGACGACTGGCTCGACCTGCTGCTTACCCACAAGTTGCAGCCGGCGTTTCCGCGCGACCGCATCACGGTGATCCACGATTACCCGGCCAGTCAGTGCGCGCTGGCGAAAGTTCGCCCCGGCGAGCCGCCGATGGCCGAGCGCTTCGAGCTGTACCTCGGCCGTCACGAGCTGGCCAATGGCTATCACGAGTTGAACGACGCCGCCGAGCAGCGCGCCCGTTTCGAGCGCGACAACGCCGTGCGCCGTTCGCGTGGCCAGCGCGAGCTGCCGCTGGATGTGCATCTGCTGGCCGTGCTCGATGCCATGCCCGATTGCGCCGGCGTGGCGTTGGGGATCGAACGCCTGCTGATGTGCCTGGCCGGCACCGATGCGATCGCCGACGTGCTGACGATTCCGTTCGACCAGGCCTGAACCCCAGGAAGATTCTCCGATGACGTCTGCCTCTGCCGCACCCTTCGATCTGCCGCGCGAACGACTCGGTGCGCGCGACGTCCGCACGCTGCTTCTGGCCGCGCTCGGCGGCGCGCTGGAGTTCTACGACTTCGTGGTGTTCGTGTTTTTCGCGCTGCCGCTGATCGGCATGCTGGTGCGGCGCTTCGATGCATTGGCGCCGACGCACTATGTGGCGTTTACCGCGCTGATCGGGGTCGCTGTGGCCGTCCATTCGTTGAGCCGGGACGGCAGCCGCAACTCGGATTCGTAGGAGCCCGCTCGCGGGCGATGCTTTTCGTTGATGCATCAGAACAAGAGCATCGCCCGCGAGCGGGCTCCTACGGGGAACTCAGAACTCCAGTTCCTGCGCTGCGCACAGGTAGTCGAGCAGCGGTGCGATGCGCTTGAAATTCTGCACCACCCACGGCAGCAGTTCGGCGGAGCAGGCCAGCGCATCGTCGAAGCCTTCGCCGGCGGCGAAATTCTTGCGCTTGAGGTCCTCGAGCAGTTCGTGATCGGGATCGAATCCGCGCGGTGGGCGGCTCAGCGATTCGCCCCAGAAGGTGAAGTGCTCACGGAATGCCCTGCCTTGCGTGGCGCGTTTCCATGCCGCCGGGTTGTCGGCCAGAAAGGCGCGGATGTGTTTCAGCGCGTCCGGTTCCGGATGCCACATGCCGCCGCCGGCGAAGCAGTCGCCGGGCTGGATGTGCATGTAGAACGACGGCGCGGGAATTTCGCGGTGGCGTTCGTGGAAAAACCGCGCGCCCTGCCACGGCTTGTACGGCAGCTTGTTGTTGGAAAAGCGCGTGTCGCGAAAAATGCGGAACAGCGAGCCGCCGTTCTTGCGCGTGTCGGCGCGGTAGTGCGGGCTGATCTTCGCCAGCGGCGCCTGCAGGTCGCCGATCAGCTGCAGGAACGGCTCGCGCACATGGCGCTCGTAGTCGTCCTTGTGCGCGGCAAACCATTCGCGGCTGTTGTGGCGATCCAGTGCGCTCAGGAAACGAAACGTGGCGGGGGTGAAATAGGCTTTCGGCATGGCGGGTCGGCGAATGGTGGTATCGGGTTGTGGAGATGGTCATTGTAGGAGCGCACCCTGTGCGCGATGCTGTTGCTGCACGCGCATCGAGAGCCATCGCGCACAGGGTGCGCTCCTACAAATCATCGATGCTGGCGGCAAGTTCTTCGCCCCACGCCTGCAACTGGTCGAGCAGGGCCAGTTTGCCCTGCGCTTGCGGGTCGGCGCGCAGATCGGCGAGGCGGGCGAAATATTCGTCGAGAGTGAGGTTGGTCAGCGGTGTCGGGCGGGTCAGGCGGGCCTGGCGAAAGGCTTCCCAGCGGGTATGCTCGGTGGCGTCAAGCGTCTCGGGCCAGTTGCGCGCGCGGTAGCGGAACAGCAGTTCCGGATAGCGCGGATCGCGGAACGGAAACGCGCGTTCGCCCAGTTGCGACGGTGGCGTGGCGCGCACCTGCGCCAGCAGCTTCTTGTCCGCATCGGGCAGGAAACCGCCGCCGTACAGGGCCAGTTCGGGATCTTCCGGCGGCGGCAATTCGGCGGCGCGCTGGAATATCCGTCGCAGTTTCTCGGGCAAGCCGTCGATCGCGCGCAACACGTCGCGATGGGCCAGGCAGCGATCCAGGTCCAGTTGCAGGCGCTGCAGATCGACGCCCTGCAGCACCGACAACGGCGCCAGCGCCGGCACGTGGTTGGCGCGCACGGTGCGCAGCGGGATGCGCTCGACGTCCTCGGGCAGGTCGGCTCGCGCGGTGAACATGCGATCGGCGATCTCGTCTTCGTCCAAGGCCAGCCATGCTGCCGGATCGCTTGCCAGGTCGTACACGATCACTTCGCCGGCGCGGCTCGGATGCGCCGCCAGCGGTGCGATCACGGCGAGGCAATGCCGGCTGGCCGGATAACGCGAGGACACGTGCACCAGCGGCGTCATGTTCGCCACGTCGAGCAGCTCGAACACTTTCTGCTTGCGCCGCAGGCCGTAATACCAGTCCCACAGCCGCGGCTGGCGCACGCGGATAAGCCGTGCCAGGTCGATCAGCGCATACACGTCCGACAACGCATCGTGGGCGCGTTCCTGCCGGAGCTGGTTGGCGCCGGCCAGATGCTCCAGCTTGAAGCTGGGCGAGCCGTCCTCGCGGGTGGGCCAGACGATGCCTTCCGGCCGTAGCGCCTGGCACAGGCGCACCAGGTCGATCAGATCCCAGCGCGAATTGCCGTTCTCCCACTCGCGGCCGTACGGCTCGTAGAAGTTGCGGTACAGCATGTGCCGGGTGAACTCGTCATCGAAGCGCAGCGAGTTGTAGCCCACGCCGCAGGTGCCCGGCATCGCCAGCTGTTCGTGCACGCGGGCGGCGAACTCGGCCTCGTTGATGCCCTCGCGTTCAGCCAGCTGTGGGGTGATGCCGGTGATCATGCAAGCATCCGGATGCGGCGGCATCTCGCGCGGTGGCTTGCCATAGAACATCACCGGCTCGCCGACGACTTCCAGATCCAGCGTGGTGCGGACGCCGGCAAACTGCACTGGCCGGTCGCGCCGCGAGTCGGCGCCGAAGGTTTCGTAGTCATGCCAGAAGAAGGTTTGCATACGCGAATCATCGCATGCTCAAAAGCCGACAGGCTGCCAGCCAAGGCTGGTAAACTCGCATGGATAAGGAGACTTCATGAGCCACGTACACGACGACAACCTGATCTGGATCGATCTGGAGATGACCGGCCTCGATACCGACAACGATTCGATTCTGGAGATCGCCACGGTCGTCACCGACAAGGACCTGAACGTGCTGGCCGAAGGCCCGGTATTCGCGATCCGCCACGAGATCGACCGGCTGGAGTCGATGGACAGCTGGAACAGCAATCAGCATCACAAGTCCGGACTCTGGCGGCAGGTGCTGATCTCGCAGACCGACCATGCGATGGCCGAGCAGGCCACGGTCGATTTCCTGCGTGCGTGGGTGCCGCCGGGCAAGTCGCCGATGTGCGGCAACTCGATCTGTCAGGACCGGCGATTCATGCACCGCCAGATGCCGCGGCTGGAACGCTACTTCCATTACCGCAATCTGGATGTTTCCACCCTCAAGGAACTGGCCCGGCGCTGGGCGCCGAACATCGCCAAAGACGTCAGCAAGGAATCGGCGCACACCGCACTGTCCGACATTCGCGATTCGATCGAGGAGTTGCGTTACTACCGTCGCTTCATGGGCGAGCTGGGCGGGTCGGTCGGAGCCTGACACCGGTATCGCGCAGCGGGCCGGGTGAAGTGTCGGATCAATGAGGAGTTGAGCATGTCGATCGATCTGTTTGCGCCGGTGCTCGATTGTGCCGGGCGTCCCTTGCCACTCGATCGCCCGCGAGTGGTCGGCATCCTCAACGTCACCCCCGATTCGTTCTCCGACGGCGGCACGCACGACAGCGTGGAAGCGGCCGTGGCGCATGGTCTGCGCCTGGCGCAGGAGGGTGCCGACATGATCGACGTCGGCGGCGAGTCGACCCGTCCCGGCGCAGCCGACGTGCCGCTCGACGACGAGTTGCGGCGGGTGCTGCCGGTGATCGAGCAGCTGATCGCGCACACCGCACTGCCGATCGCGATCGATACCTCGAAACCCGAAGTGATGCGCGCGGCGGTCGCCGCCGGCGCCGGCATGATCAACGACGTCTATGCGCTGCGCCGCGAGGGCGCCATGGAGGCCGCCGCCGAACTTGGCGTGCCGGTGTGCCTGATGCACATGCAGGGCGAGCCACGCGGCATGCAGGCCGAGCCGTACTACGACGACGTGGTCGGCGAAGTGCATCGCTTCCTCACCGACCGGCTGTTCGCCTGCGAGATGGCGGGCATCGACCGGCGCAAGGTGATGCTCGATCCGGGCTTCGGTTTCGGCAAGACGCTGGAGCACAACCTGGCGCTGCTGTGTGCGCTGGAACGCTTCGGCAACCTGGGCAGTGGCGTGTATGTCGGGCTGTCGCGCAAAGCGATGATCGGCACGCTGACCGGCAGGACCGTGCCGGCCGAACGTGCCGCCGGTTCGGCCGCGGCGGCACTGATCGCCGTACAACGCGGCGCGCGCATGGTGCGCGTGCATGACGTGGCCGCCACGGTCGATGCGCTGGCCGTGTGGCAGGCGGTGCATGCGCTCGACAGCGTGCCCCGGCGCGAAGAGAAGAAACCGGCCATGCCCCGCTGGCCGGATGACGAGTGAGCGCGATGCAGCGCTATGCTCCGGCGTGGCAATACGAAAAACCCTTGCGGACGGCGGAACACGATGAACCAGCGTAAATACTTCGGTACGGACGGCATCCGAGGTCTGGTCGGGCAATGGCCGATCAGCGCGGATTTCATGCTGTGCCTGGGCCGTGCCGTGGGCAGCGTGCTGCTGCGCGACGGCAAGGACCGTCGTCCCATGGTGCTGATCGGCAAGGACACGCGCGTATCCGGTTACATGTTCGAATCGGCGCTGGAGGCGGGCCTGGTCGCTGCCGGTGTCGACGTGGGGCTGCTCGGGCCGATGCCGACCCCGGCGGTGGCGTTTCTCACTCGCTCGATGCGCGCCAGCGCCGGCATCGTCATCAGCGCCTCGCACAACCCGCACTGCGACAACGGCATCAAGTTCTTTTCCGCCAGCGGCGAAAAGCTGTCCGACGCGACCGAGCTGGCGATCGAGCAGGAAGTGGACGCCGATTTCGTCACCGTACCCTCCGAACAACTGGGCAAGGCCAGCCGGATCCGCGATGCGGTAGCGCGCTACACCGAATTCTGCAAGGCCACCGTGGCCGAAGACTTCAGCCTGCACGGACTGAAGCTGGTGCTCGACTGCGCCCACGGTGCGACCTACCAGGTGGCGCCCCGGGTGTTTGCCGAACTCGGTGCCGAGGTGGTGGCAATCGGCGACAAGCCGGACGGTTTCAACATCAATCGCCAGGTCGGCTCCACCCACCCGCAGGCGCTGCAGCAGGCGGTGCTGGCGCATGCGGCCGACATCGGCATCGCGTTCGATGGCGACGGCGACCGGGTGATGCTGGTCGATCGGCATGGCGCGCTTGCCGATGGCGACGACATCCTCTACGTGCTGGCCCGCAGCCTGCATGCGCGGGGCCTGCTCAAGGGGCCGGTGGTCGGCACCCTGATGAGCAATTACGGGTTGCAATTGGCGCTGGCCGAACTCGGCATACCGCTGATCCGCGCCAACGTGGGCGACCGTTACGTGATGCAGCAGTTGCGCGAACATGACGGCATGCTCGGCGGCGAAACTTCCGGTCACATTCTGTGCCTGGATCGCGTCACCACCGGCGATGGCATCGTCGCCGCGCTGGCCGTGCTGGAGGTGTTGGCTTTGTCCGGCCAGGATCTGGCCACGGCGCGCCAGGGGCTCAGGAAAATGCCGCAGGTCATGTTGAATGTGCGTGCGCCGGGTGCGCGCGAGGCGCTGAAGAGCGTCGCGGTAGAACAGGCGCTGGCCGAGGTGGAGCGGACGCTGCACGGCCGCGGCCGGGTGGTGCTGCGTGCCTCGGGCACCGAACCGCTGGTGCGCGTCACGATCGAGGCGGCCGATGCAGCGGAAGTGCAGCAGTTGGCCGCCGGGCTCGCGGCGGTCGTGAAGTCGGCGGCCGAAGCCCATCGGCTGGGAGCGTCATGAGGCAGGTTCCCACCCTCGATATCCGCCGCTACGACACCGACCGGCAGGCGTTCGTCGACGAGCTGGGCGCGGCCTATCGCGAGTTCGGTTTCTGCTGCATCAGCGGCCATGGCATACCGGCCGGGCTGATCGACGGCGCGTATGCGGCGTTCCAGCAGTTTTTCGCGCTGCCGACCGCGACCAAGATGAAATACCACATCGCCGGCGGCGGTGGCGCGCGCGGCTATACGCCGTTCAAGGTGGAGACCGCCAGGGACAGCCAGTACGCGGATCTGAAGGAGTTCTGGCACATCGGTCGCGAGATCGCGCGCGACTCGACCTTCGCCAGTGTGATGCCGCCGAACCTGTGGCCGGCCGAAGTGCCGGATTTCCGCCGTTGCGGCTACGCCCTGTACCAGGCGCTGGACCAGCTCGGCACGCGCGTGCTGCGTGCGCTGGCCCTGCATATCGGACAGCCGGAGAGTTTCTTCGACGACAAGACCGCCTTCGGCAATTCGATCCTGCGGCCGATCCACTATCCACCCATTGTCGCTGAGCGGCCCATCGCCGGGGAATCCGGCGACTGCCGGGCGAACGGCCCCCACGTGCGGGCGGGCGCGCACGAGGACATCAACTTCATCACCTTGCTGGTCGGCGCCAGTGCCGAGGGGCTGGAAGTGCTGAGCAAGGGCGAGTGGTTGCCGATCACCACCACGGGCGATGCGATCGTGGTGAATATCGGCGACATGCTGCAGCGCCTCAGCAACCACGTGTATCCGTCCACCACTCATCGCGTGGTGAATCCGCCGAACGAGAATGCGCGCAAGCCGCGTTACTCGATACCGTTCTTCCTGCACCCGAATCCGGACGTGGTGCTCGATCCGATCGAGTCCTGCATCACGGCGGACAACCCGCGTCGCTACGACAGCCCGATCACCGCGCACGAATACCTGCTGCAGCGGCTGCGCGAGATCAAGCTGATCTGACCCGAAGAGCCCCGCCGTCTACCGTTCGGTATTGCGGTAACGTCCTGCCTCGCGCGCCGACAGCCACAGTGCCAGCCGGTCGGGCATCAGTTGCACCATGGTCTTGATCGCCCGGTTGACCCGGCCGGTGACGTGCACCGCCGTGCCGCGTTCGACCGCGGCGATGCCTTGCGCCACCACGTCTTCCGCGCTCAGCCACATGAAGCCGGGCAGCTTGTCCATCTTGTCGCGGGTGCCGGTGACGTCGTGGAATTCGGACCAGGTGAAGCCGGGGCACAAGGCGCAGACATGCACGCCGGCCGGCCGGTTCTCCAGGGCCAGCGACTGCGAAAACTTGATCATGTAGGCCTTGGCCGCGGCATACAGGGTGTGTCCGGCCGGACCGGGCACATGGCCGGCCAGCGAGGCGACATTGATGATGCGTCCATAGCCGCGCTGGCGCATGCCGGGCAACAGCCGCCACACCAGTTCGGTGGGCGCGGTCAGCAGCACCTGCAGAAAGTCCGCGTGGGTGGTCCAGTCGTTCGCCTCGAACGTGCCGGGCACGCCGTAACCGGCGTTGTTGACGAGCCAGTCGACCTGCAGGCCGCGCTGCTCCAGCGCGTCGAACAGCGCCCGCGGGGTGGCGGGATCGGCAAGGTCGTGCGCCAGCACCGTGACCTGCCTGCCGTATTGCGCGCGCAACTCGCCGGCCAGCGCTTGCAGCCGATCTCCACGCCGCGCGGTCAGTACCAGATCGTGCCCGCGTGCAGCCAGATCGCGCGCGAACGCGGCACCGATGCCGGCCGAAGCGCCGGTGATCAGACTGAGCGGGCGGGCAGGCGACATCGGTCATTCCTCGAGGGTGGGTCGCCATTCTTGACCGGGTCGACCTGCCGATACCAGCCTTCGCGGGGTTTGCCGATGGTCCGGCCCCTCAGTAAGCTGGCGGCCTGATCGCAACGGAAGCAGGCCATGCGCAAGAAACTTGTCGGCGGCAACTGGAAAATGCATGGCAGCCGTTCGATGGCGGCTGCCCTGATGCGCGACATCGCGGCCGCCGGATCGGCCTCGGTCGACGTGGTCGTGTTTCCCCCTTTTCCCTACATCGCCGAACTGGCAGCGAATCATGGCGATGCGGGGCTGGGCATCGGCGGCCAGGATGTCAGCGAACATGAGGGGCAAGGCGCCTATACCGGCGAGGTTTCCGCCGTCATGCTGGCCGACATCGGCGCGCAGTGGGTGCTTGTCGGTCATTCCGAGCGCAGGCAGTACCACGGCGAGAGCGACGCGCTGGTTGCGCGCAAGTTCGCCGCGGCACGTGCCGGCGGCCTGACGCCGGTTCTCTGCCTTGGCGAGACCTTGGCGCAGCATGAGGCGCATGAAACCGAGGCGGTCATCGCGCGCCAGCTGCAGGCGGTGCTGGCGCACAGCGGCATCGCCAGCTTCGATACCGCGGTGATCGCCTATGAGCCGGTCTGGGCGATCGGTACGGGCCGCACCGCCACGCCGGAACTGGTGCAACAGGTGCACGCGTTCATTCGTAGCCAACTGGAAAAGGAAGATGTTACAATTTCCCGTCTGACCCGACTGCTTTATGGCGGCAGCGTCAAGGCGGCGAATGCCGCGGAATTGTTCGCGCAAGCGGACGTGGACGGAGGGTTGATCGGCGGAGCCGCTCTGGTAGCCTCCGATTTCCTTGGAATCTGCGCCGCGGCGCATCAAGCGCTACAGGTTCAATAAATAATCATGTTCGTCATTTTCAGCGTGTTCTACATCCTGGTCGCTGCGGCGATGATCGTGCTGATCCTGCTGCAGAACGGTGCGGGTGCCGATGCCGGCTCCGGTTTTGGCGCCGGCGCATCGGCCACGGTCTTCGGCGCGCGCGGTTCGGCCACGTTCCTGACCCGTGCCACCGCCATCCTGGCCGGGCTGTTCTTTCTGCTCAGCCTGAGCATGGGCATCTATCTGCACGGCAGTGGCCAGCCGACCAGCACGGCCAATGATCTGGGCGTGATGGCCGCGCTCGTCAAGAAGTCCGCCACCCAGCAAGCGCCTGCTGCACCTGCCGCTTCGGAAGTACCCGCAGCTTCCCGTGCACCGGCCAGCGACGCCGCCTTGCCGGTTGTGCCGCCAGCGGCAGCACCGGCGGCGGTCAAGAACAAGGGTGAGGTACCGGCGCCCGCAACGACGACACCGGCCAAGCAGCACTAATCAACACACCTGCCCAGGTGGCGGAACTGGTAGACGCACTACCTTGAGGTGGTAGCGCCGCAAGGCGTAGGGGTTCGAGTCCCCTCTTGGGCACCATTACACCGTTTGAGGACGTCTGATAGAGTCCAAAAAACACAACGAAACCCGCTGCTTGCGGGTTTTTTTGTGCCTGTAGCGTGCAGGGCAGTCCAACGACATGCAGTGGAATACCCCCACTTCTGGGGGTAGAGTTGGGGGTACGGGCAGCAAATCGGCTGCCGGCCAGCACGGGATACCCCCAAAATGCCCCTGTCAGACGTTGCCATTCGCAAGGCCAAGCCAGCCGCCAAGCCGTACAAGATGTCGGACGGTCGAGGGCTGTTTCTGTTGGTGAACCCGACCGGCTCCAAACTGTGGCGCTGGAAGTACCGGCTAACTGGGCGCGAGAAACTGCTGGCACTGGGCGCGTATCCCGACGTTTCCCTGACCGCTGCCCGCGACGCGTGCACCGACGCCCGCAAGCTGCTGGCGAATGGCACCGACCCCGGCGAGGTGCGCAAGGCGGTCAAAGCTGAACGGATCGAGGCGGCAGCGGTGGCTTCCGATACCTTCGAGGCGGTGGCGCGCGAATGGATGGCACGGCAGGAAGTGGCCGAAGTGACGGCCAACAAGACCCGCTGGATTCTGGAAACCTTCCTGTTTCCCGAGATTGGCAGCCGACCCATTGCCGAGGTGACGGCGCGCGAGCTGCTGGACGCGCTGCGCAAGGTCGAGGAAAGCGGTCGGCTGGAAAGTGCCAAGCGAGCCAAGATCAAGGCGGGGCAGGTATTCCGCTACGCCATGTTGGAGGGCAAGACGAACAGTGACCCGACCGCCAGCCTGCGGGGTGCACTCAAGCCCCCCAGCGGTAAACACCATGCTGCCGTGACCGATCCTGCACGAATGGGCGAGCTGCTGCGCGCCATTGACGGCTTCACCGGGCAACCCGTGACGCTGGGCGCGCTGAAACTGGCCCCGCTGGTATTCGTGCGACCCGGCGAGCTGCGCCATGCGGAGTGGGCCGAGTTTGATCTGGACGAGGCTATCTGGCGCATCCCCGGCGAGAAAATGAAGATGAAGGCCGCGCACCTTGTCCCGCTGTCGAGTCAGGCCGTGGCGATCCTTCGCGAGCTACTCGCCTTCACTGGCGGCGACGGATACGTGTTTCCTGGCCTGCGCACGGCATCGCGTCCTATGTCCGAAAACACCGTGAATGCTGCCCTGCGACGGCTGGGCTACACCGGCGAGGAAATGACTGGGCACGGTTTCCGCAGCATGGCCGCGACGCGGTTAAACGAAATGGGCTGGAACGCGGACGCCATCGAGCGCCAGCTTGCCCACGCCGAATCCAACAAGGTACGCGAGGCATATACGCACGCCGCGCAATATCTAGACGAACGTACCCGCATGATGCAGGCATGGGCGGACTATCTGGACGCTCTACGGGCAGGGGGCAAAGTCATCCCGATTCGCAGCAAGGTAAGCTGACCCCTTGAAACGCCGCGCCTAGGACGGCCATCCGAAAACCGGGCACCTTCCCCGGCTGGCGCGGCACCTACTGAAGGGCGCAGGGGTGTGCGCGGTGGGCCAACTATTTACAACATTCTTTGGTCACGTTCCAAGCGGCCACTACGGAGAAGAGTGGAAGTTGCTAATAGAGCATTTCCGTGGTCCGCTCGATGTATGGGACAAGAATGTGTCAGGTAGTCAACGACAATTCTTCAGGCGTTGGGGCGACGATCGTTACGTATCCGAAGAGTTACTTGCGCCGGCTGGCTCGCCTTTTTCAGTGGATATGGATGGAGACCGGCGACTTGTTGTGCGATGCAAACAAGTTGAAATCGCTCGTTACGGACTACCGGACCTATTTGAAGCAGGCCTTACGATTAGAGCTGGCGAAGAAGGACTGGGCTGGAATTATCTTTCTGAGCTCGTTCCCGCACATTCTGCAATGGAGGCATACGAACGGTTCCGTAGAGCCTTGGCTTGCCCTTATTCCGAAACATTGGTGGGTGTTCTCGGCGATGACCCTAGGGTTCGTGCTTTTGGTGTGGCGGCAAGTCCGGAGTGCTTGAGTGATAGTCTCATCAAGACGAGAGTGCCTACGTTGAGCGAGATACATCAAGCCACAACTGAATTGCGTGCTGCTCTCGTGCCTTTCCGCGATGTACTTCAAAAATGGGAGGGTAGCGACGCGCTTGAATACGTACAGCGCATGGCGAGAGTTACAGAAGGAGGAGCTTCTCGCAGCCGCGGGTTGGGCCGATTCGACGCTGATAGTGCACTGAAGGGGCTCATAGAACTTGCTGAAGCACTCGGAGAGCCCGAAAAACGGCGTGGCAGGCCCGTCAAGGGGGGCAAGGAAAATGCGCTCGTCTATCTCATCTCGCGCCTTTGGCAAAAGTGTGGTCTAGGCGAGCCTAAATATTCGCCGCAGTCACGGTTCATTCGGGCGTGCTCCGTCGTCTTGCCGTGGCACGGCATCCACAAAGCCGACGTCGCGCAGTTTGTACGTGGGGAAATCAAGAAGGAACGGAAACCCCGTTCCATCATGTCACGGGGGTACGTATTAAATGGGTAATTTTCATTATTTAGTACAACGGTACTAATTCGGAAAAAGGCTCTATAAATCACGACTGACGCGCAGCATCCAGCACGTCCAGCATTGCACCTGTACTTCACTGCACAGGGAAACACCGCAATGCACGTACTCCCCGAAACTGGCTACCTGCGCCTGCCACAGATAGTGGGCAAACCCGCCACTGACACCGCGCCAGCTATTCCCGCCATCTTCCCCGTCTGTCGTTCGACATGGTGGGCAGGCGTCAAGTCGGGACGCTACCCGCAACCCGTAAAGCTGGGCGAGCGCATCACGGCATGGCGCGTTGAAGATATCCGCGCCTTGATCGAACAGGGGCGCGCGGCATGAATGCGATGCGCATCCCGGACAACTGGCGCGACCGTCTGCCCGATCCTGCGGCCTACTATCGCCAGCGCGTCGCCAAGCTGGGCCAGCCCAACGGCAGCGGTTACGCCGTGGGCTTGTGCCCCTTCCATGACGATCACAACCCCAGCTTTGGCGTAAAGCTCACCAGCGGGCGCGGCCACTGGTGCTGCTATTCCGGCTGCGGCAAGGGCGACATGGTGGAGTTTCACCAGCGGCTCACCGGCCTGGACTTCCGGGCAGCGGTGCGCGAGTTGCTGGAGATGCGCCGATGAACGCCGTGCCGATGGAAACCGAACAGCAAGCCGTGCGCCGGCTGTTTCGTTCCCTGCTGGCCGATGGCTACCGGGTAACCGCCGGCTATCAATACTGCACAGCCGACGGCAACCCGTGGTGCAGGCGTATCCGGTTCGACCATGCCAGCAAGCGGAAGGAATACCGGCCGATGCACTGGGACGGCGCGCACTACGTCGCCAGCGAGCCACCAGCGCCAGCGAACGGCAAGCCGCTGTATCGCCTGCCCGAACTGCTGGACGCCGATCCTGCGGCGCTGGTGTGGATCGTGGAGGGTGAAAAGTGCGCCGATAACCTGACAAAACTTGACATGCGCGCCACCACGTCCGGCGGCATGTCGAGCGACAGCGGCGCGGACTGGACGCCACTGGCTGGACGTCATTGCCGACTGTGGCCCGACCACGACGAAGCCGGCCGCAAGTATGCGGAAGGTGTGACTGCCAAGCTGCGCGCGCTGGGTTGCACGGTGGAAGTCATCGACGCGGGCGCCCTAGACCTGCCCGACAAGGGCGACGCGGTGGACTGGCTGGCGATGCACCCGGGCGCAACGGTAGCGGACGTGCTGGCGCTGCCGAGGTTCGCCGCGCGCGAGGTAACCGAACCATCCGCACCGGAACCGTTGCCGTCGCCATTGCCGACCGTGCCCGCGTTCAATCCCGCGTGGCTGCCGGCATCGGTGCGCGAGTGGTGCGTGGATACGGCCGACGGCTTGCAAGTGCCGCTGGACTTCACGGCGATTCCCGCCATGGTGGCGCTGGCTGGCGCGATTGGCCGTCGTGTCGGTATCGCCATGAAACAGCATGACCGCTGGCACGAACTGCCGATGTTGTGGGGCTGCGTTATCGGGCGTCCAAGTAGCGGAAAGAGTCCGGCACTCACGCCAGCACGGCGGATGCTGGAGCGACTGGCCGGCGAGGAACGCAAAGCCTACGAGGGCGAGAAGCGCGAGCATGACGGCCGCGTATTGATCGCGGAGGCGAGCAAGGCGAACGCGAAAAAGAACATTCAAACCGCACTGAAGGCAGGTAATCAATCGGCCGCTGAGTCTGCCGCCGCTGCCGCCCTGTTTGATGAAGAGCCGCCGAGCGAGCCGCGTATCGTGGTGAACGATGCCACGGTGGAAAAGCTGGGCGAGTTGCTGAACGCGAACCCGCGCGGTCTGGTGCAGTTCCGCGATGAGCTGGCGGGCTGGCTGGCGAATCTTGATCGTGAAGGCCGCGAAAGTGACCGGGCATTCTGGCTGGAGTGCTGGAACGGCACCGGCGCATTTACCGTGGATCGCATCGGGCGCGGCACCATCCGCATCGAAGCCTGCGCCGTGTCGATTCTGGGCGGCATGCAACCGGGCAAGCTGGCGGAATATGTGCGCGGCGCGATCCGTGGCGGCTTCAGCGACGATGGACTGATTCAGCGGTTTCAGTTGGCCGTGTATCCCGATCTGCCGGCGAACTGGAGCTATTGCGACCGCCGCGCCGATCCAGCATCGGAAGCGCGGGCATGGTCGACGTTTCAACGGCTGCGCGCATTTGATCCCGACACCATCGGCGCAGAGCGTGCGGACGGTATCGACGTGCCGTTCCTGCGCTTTGACGATGAGGCGCAAAGCCTGCTGATCGAATGGACAACGGCCCTCATGCACCGGCTGCGCGCGGGCGAGGAACCGGCATGGATGGAATCGCACCTGTCCAAGTATCGGGCACTGGCTGGACGGCTGGCGCTGGTGTTGCACTTGGCAGACGGCGGCACCGGCCCGATCAATGCCGACACGCTCGCCACGGCGCTGGACTGGTGCGATTACCTGGAGGGCCACGCGCGCCGCATCTATGCGCCAGCCATGGACAACGGCCTGAGTGCTGCACATCTGATCCTGAAGAAACGCGCCGAGCTGGGCGAGTCCTTCACCCTGCGCGACATACAACGGCGCTGCTGGGCTGGCCTGAGCGACCGCGACACGATTGCCGAGGGGCTGGAGCTACTGCTGGAACATCGGCACCTTGCCGAATCCGTGGAGCAGACCGGCGGCCGTCCGTCCGTGGTGTACGCATGGAGGGCGGCGGCATGAATTGGCATGCACGGCTGGCTGAAAGGCGCGGCGGAGATATTTCCAGAAGCGCGAGGGGATGCACTGACAAAACCGACGAAAGCCCTTTTGTCAGTTCTGTCAGTAACCCGGACGGCCATTCTGAAAATATCGCACCCGATCCGGCACACGTTGCCGACACGCTGAAGCAGATGCGCGGGCACCTGCTGGCGCTGGCGACCATCGGGGGCATGGACGTTGCCCACGTTCACCGGCTGCACGATTTGGATATTGCCGCGTGCGCCGGTCTGGACGATCCCCAGCTTACCGCCTACCTGTCCATGCTGGCCGATACCGCCGACCGTCACGGCGGACGCGTACCGGCCGGCGATACCGCGCCGATGCACTGCGAACAGTGCGGCCCGGTCTGGATACATCCAACCATTGCCGAGGTGTTGCCCGTGGTCGATGGTTGGCCGCGTGCGCTGGGCTGCCCGTGGTGTTTCGTGCGCAAGGCGGGCGGCTACATCCCGCGCCCATCCGTGACCTGTGAGGGCTGCCGACACTTCACCCCGGACACGATCAATCCACAGGCTGGCATGGGCGTCTGCGGCGTGGGCAACGGCATGCGCTGGCCGATGCAGCGGCATGCGTGCGGCAATCACTCCACAAGGAATCCCCATGAAGAAGCCTAAGCCGCCAGCGGTGGCACCAAAAGCCCGCACGTTGAACGTGGTCGCAGAGTCGGGCAAGTCACGCGAGGCGCTGATAGCGGACGCGGCGACGGCGGCTAACGTGCCTGTCGCCGCCGTCATCATGGATTTTTCCAAGCCAACATGGGGCGAGCTTTCGCTGGGCGACGTCGTGGACTCCCTGAACAACCATGCGGGCAAGATCAAGGGCGGCGACCTGGCCCGCGTCGAGGCGATGCTTGGCGGACAGGCTGCCGCGTTGAACACGATGTTTGCCGAGCTGGCGCGACGCGGTGCGGTGAATATGGGCGAGTACATCGGCGCGGCCGAAACCTATCTGAAGCTCGCTTTGCGTGCGCAGAGCCAGTGCCGCGCCACGCTGGAAACGCTGGCGGCAATCAAGAACCCGCCGGTATTCGCCAAACAGGCCAACATCGCGCACGGCCCGCAACAGGTGAACAACGAAACCGCCCACATCGCGCGCGCGGAGCAAATCGAAAACAAGCCAAACGAACTATTGGAGTACGATCATGGCAAACGGCTGGACACCGGAACGGCGGGCACGGCAGGCGGCAGCGATTCAGCAATGGCAGCCGTGGAAGCAGTCCACCGGCCCGCGAACGGACGAAGGAAAGGCAGCGGCAAGCCGTAACGCATGGAAGGGCGGGCACCGACCCCTGTTTCGTGCCATGGCGGTAGCGTTGCGCGGCCAGCGGGAATGGCTGGACGAAGCGAGGTACTGAAGGTCGGCATCGTTCCGCGTAACTGACTCGGAACAGAAGATGCGAGCCTTATAGGCTGCTAGGCGATGTTGGGAAACAGGTGCGCGCGGCCGTCCAGAAATGCATAAAGCCGCTAGACGCGGCCCGTTCACTGGCTGTGCTTCGTTTCCTGCAATACTGGTGTTGACAGAAATTTCGGCTCGCGGAGGAACTTCACAATGCCGTCCGCGTACCTAGCGAATCGGTCGGCGGCGTGGTCTTTCGCGATCACATCCCATTGCCCGCTAAGCGCGTTTCGCTCATGGTCGGTTAGAGATAAACGCAAGCACAGCGGCGCCCCTGGATCACATGTCTTAATGAGCATCGCGGACATTGTTGTCGAAAGGAAAAGATTGTCTATCGCATCCTTCATTGTCAATGCATCATCGGCGGACTCATTCACCATTTGTGCCTGAGATGGGGGCGCACTTCCGAGTGAAGCGTTTATTCGGTCGAGTGCTCTTTCCCCGCCAGCATGCAATACCCGCAGCGACGACAACATTAGCGTTGCGCTTTGCGCGATATTCTTGTTTGAGCTTCCTGCAAACGGCGCTATGGCCGACTCTGCGCATTCGGTATCTGCTAGGTTCGATTTAAACCCATACACCACATCAAACGGTGTGGCGGCTGTGCTAGAAACAGTGAGCGCAGCGTCAGCACCGAGTTGCATCTGACGCATGGCCAGCGTCGTAGCTTGGAAGTAGGCCGCGCTGTCATTGTTCGCCCCTGCTGGTCGCTGCGGGCAGAATGCAAACGCAGGCAGACAAGAGATTGATGCCACCACCATCACACACGCCGCAATTATCCGCTTCATTGCGCTGCCCCTAGTTCTATTCCCGGGCCAATCCTACACCCATGGACTATGCGCGGCAGCTGACAACCTTGGCAGCTCCATACACTCACGGCGGCGAGCCGCTGCGCAGCCAGCACGAATGGCTGGACGAGGTAAGTGGCGGGTAGGGGGTGCAAATCTCTGGAGCGCATCGCCTACAGACCGGCTGTCCCCCTTTGTTCGCACAAACCGTAACAAATTCAGGAAACCCCGACAGACACCGCACGCCGATGCTGGGGATGTGACCCTGCCCGCGAGTCTGGCCCGATCCGGCTAGGAGTCAGGCGAGAGCCGCCCCCACAATGTCAGGTGGAACCGATGACCGGGGCGCATCTGGAGTTTCGCGACCAGTACGCGCGCGTGAGGCGATCAATTTCCCGCCCTAAAAAAAAGCGATAGCTGAGGCGGAGAAATTTGCGCGACTGAGGGCAAGCGCCGATAAATTGGGGGTACATTTGGGGGTATAATTCGCAAGCGTGCCCGGCAGCCCGCATGGGTACTAAGCTTTCGTTGCCCCTCTTGGCACCATTGCACTGTTTCAGGACGTCCCTCAACGTCCCCGAAACACTCTGAAACCCGCATGATCGCGGGTTTTTTTGTGGCTCGCGAGCGGTGCGGCGATTGTCGGGCATCGGTGGCTCACCCACATCCCGAGTGGCACTTTGTGGTTGTGGCACCGATTCGCTAGCCTGTCCCGATGTCCGATCCTTCTGATGAAAAAGCATCGCCGCCGCCGGCATCGACGGCGCCTGCGCCGATCGAGCAATCGGTGCTCCCGGTGTCGGTGGGCGATGGTTCTCGCTTCGAACTGTTGTGTGTCCATCCGGCCGGTGAATGGCGCCAGCTGCTGTGCTGGCTGCCGGCGCTGGGTGTGCCGGCCCGGCATTACCTGCCGTTGGCCGAAGCCCTGGCGGTACGCGGTGTCGCCGTGGCCCTGCACGAGTGGCGCGGCATCGGTTCCAGCAATCGGCGTGCAGGCCGCGACTGCAACTGGGCCTACCGCGAGTTGCTGCAGGATGATTTGCCGGCGGCCCTGACGACGGTGCGGCAGCGCTGGCCGCAGGCGCTGCACTGGATCGGTGGGCACAGCCTGGGCGGTCAACTCGGTTCGCTGTATGCAAGCCTGCACCCGCAGGAGCATGCCGGCCTGGTGCTGGTGGCCAGCGGTGCGCCGTACTGGCGCCGGTTCCGGCATGGCAGGCTGATCAAGGCGGCCTATGCGGTCGCTCCGCTGCTGGCCGGTGTGATGGGCTACATGCCGGGACGCCGGATCGGTTTTGGCGGCAACGAGGCGCGCGGCCTGATTGCCGACTGGGCGCGCACGGGACGCACGGGCCGCTATGCGGCGGTCGGCGTGCAGCAGGATCTGGAACAGCAGCTGGCTTCGCTCGAGCTGCCCGTGCTGGCGCTGCGCCTGCGCGACGACTGGATGGTGCCGCCCGCCTCGCTCGACTGGCTGCTCGGCAAGATGCCACAGACCACGCAGACGCTGGACGTCGTCACGCCGCAGGATATGCATGGTCGTCCGGCCAATCACTTCGGCTGGATGAAAACCCCGGCGCCGATCGCCACCCGCATTGCCGCCTGGATCGCCGCACGCGGGGATGCTTGATACCGCGGGCGGTTGCCTGCATGTGAAGGGGCTGATACCTGCCGGAATCGCCCCATGGACCTGTTTGACCCGTTTGTCCAACGCAGCCTCACCTTGCGCAACCGGCTGGTGGTTTCGCCGATGTGCCAATACTCGGCCACCGACGGCCTGCCGGACGACTGGCATCTGGTGCACCTGGGCAGTCGCGCGGTGGGCGGCGCGGCAGCGGTGATCGCCGAGGCCACAGCCGTATCGGCGCAGGGCCGCATTTCGCACGGCGATACCGGCTTGTGGAATCGGGCGCAGGTCGAGGCATGGCGGCCGATCGTGCGCTTCATCCGCGCGCAGGGCGCGATCGCAGGCGTGCAGCTGGCGCATGCCGGGCGCAAGGCCAGCGCACAACGGCCATGGCAGGGGCACGGGCCGCTGCCGGCGGGGCAGGACGACTGGCTGACGGTGGCGCCGTCGGCGTTGCCGTTCGATGCCGGCTGGCCTACGCCGCAGGCGCTGGACGACGCGGGCATCCAGGGCGTGATCGCGGATTTCCGTGCGGCCGCGCAGCGTGCGCTGGAGGCCGGTTTCGAACTGATCGAACTGCATGCGGCGCATGGTTATCTGCTGCATCAGTTCCTGTCGCCGTTGAGCAACCGGCGCACCGATCGCTACGGCGGCAATTTCGAGAACCGCACGCGTCTGGTGCGCGAGGTGGTGACTGCCGTACGCGAGGTCTGGCCGGCCGTGCTGCCGGTATGGCTGCGCATCTCGGCCACCGACTGGGCCGAAGCCGACGCGGGCTGGAACATCGAACAGAGCGTGCAGCTGGCGCAGCAGATGAAACCGCTGGGCGTGGACCTGATCGATGTCTCCAGCGGCGGCCTGCTGCCGCACGTCACCATTCCGCTGGCGCCCGGCTATCAGGTACCGTTTGCCGCGCGCATCCGGCGCGAAGCCGGCATCGCCACCGGCGCCGTGGGCCTGATCACCGAGGTCGCGCAGGCAGCCGACATCGTGGCCAACGGTGAAGCCGACGTGGTGCTGATCGCCCGCGAAAGCCTGCGCGATCCGTATTTCCCGCGCCGCGCGGCTCAACTGCTGGGTGCGAAAATCGATGCGCCGGATCAGTATCGGCGTGCCTGGTAACCGCAGGGAGTTCGTGATGAAAACTGCTCCAACCCTGATCGAAGGCCACCTGCACGATCTCGGCGATGGCTTCGGCGTGCGCCGGTTGCTGCCCGAGCTGCAGGCGCGGCATGTCGGGCCGCTGGTGTTTTTCGATCACATCGGGCCAGCCGTTTTTGCCCCCGGCAAAGGCATGGATGTGCGGCCGCACCCGCACATCGGACTGGCCACGATCACCTGGTTGTTCGAGGGGACGATCCGTCATCGCGACAGTCTTGGCAGCCTGGCCGACATCCACCCCGGCGGGGTGAACTGGATGACCGCCGGTCGCGGCATCGTGCATTCCGAACGCACGCCGCCGGATGCGCGTCGCGACGGCCAGACCCTGCACGGCGTGCAGATCTGGGTGGCGTTGCCGCAGGCCGATGCGGAGATCGCACCGGAGTTTCATCATCACGAACGGGCCGACCTGCCGAGCATTCGGCAGCCCGGCGTGGAAGCGGTGCTGATCGCCGGCACGGCTTATGGGCTGGCGTCGCCGGTGAAGGTGTTCGCCCCGATGTTCCTGCTCGAAGTAATCATGGCGGCCGGTGCGGAACTGGCCTTGCCGCCGGAGCATGTCGAGCGCGGCATCCATGTGGCCGAAGGTGCGGTCGGCTGGGGTGAGCTGGAACTGGCCGCCACGCAGATGGCGGTGCAGGCGGGGCCGTCGGCGCCGCCGCTGCGCGCCCGCGCAGCCAGCCGCCTGATGGTGTTCGGCGGCGCGCCGCTGGACGGCGAGCGTCACCTGTGGTGGAACTTCGTGGCGAGCACGCGCGAGCGCATCGAACAGGCCAAGGCCGACTGGCAGGCGCGGCGTTTCGATCCGGTGCCGGGCGACACGGAAGAGTTCATTCCGCTGCCGCCGTGAGTGTCGCCTGGCGGGCTTGCAGCGGCCGCGCCAGTGGTTCACGCTGATCGGGCCGACCCGTTGCGGAGCTACCCATGTCCGGTTTCGCCAATTTCTCCGAGTTCTACCCGTACTACCTCAGCGAACACAGCAACCGCAGTTGCCGGCGCCTGCATTTCGCGGGCAGCAGCCTGGTGATCGCGATCGTGCTGGTGGCGCTGCTGACCGGGCAGTTGCGCTGGCTGTGGCTGGCGCCGCTGGCCGGTTACGGCTTTGCCTGGATCGGCCACTTCGTCTACGAGAAAAACCGCCCCGCCACGTTCAAGTACCCGTTGTACAGCCTGCTCGGCGACTGGGTGATGTACGGGCAGATGTGGCGCGGCAAGATTCGTTTCTGACTCCCTTTTTTCCCCTCTCCTGCAGCAGCAGGGGAGGGCTGGGGAGGGGGCTTTTCGTCTCAGCGGTATTTCTGATGGCAGCTCTTGCAGGCGCCGCCGATCGGCTTCAGCGCCGCGGCCAGTGCCGTGCAATCGGCTGGCGCAGCCAGCAGCGCCTGTTCGATCTTCCCCTGCAATTGTCCGGCGGCATCGTTGAACGGCTTTTCGCTGACGTCGAACACCGGCACGATGTCGGTGGCAGTGGACTGCAGCCGTCCGAGGTGCTGCCGGATCTTCACGGCATCGCACTGCCGGGCTTTCAGCGCGCGGGCCAGCTGGCCCATGTGGTAATCCATCGTCACCATCACCGCGTGCGGCATCGGATTGCGCGCATTCAACGTATTGACGATATTGACGGTGCCGATCACGCCGATCACCAGTCCCAGCAACAGCAGCAGTGCAGCACGCATCAATCCGGTTCCGTCGCAGGCGAGAAGTCGGTGAGCATAACCTGCGAGCTGCGCTCATTCCACGCGACCACGATAAAATGCACGCCACACCGCAGGGGCAAGCCGATGACACTCGCGCAGACACGAATCGCCGCCGCCGGCATGCCGGCATGAGCGATACCCATTTTCCCGCCGAACGCTTTCAGGGCGTGGAGCGTCTGTATGGCACCGGCAGCGTGGCCCGGCTGGCGCAGGCGCACGTCGGCGTGATCGGTGTCGGCGGCGTGGGCTCCTGGGCTGCCGAGGCGCTGGCGCGCAGCGGCATTGGCCGGCTTACCCTGATCGACGCCGACGAGGTCTGCGTGTCCAACACCAATCGTCAGCTGCATGCGCTGGACGGCGAGTTCGGCAAGTCCAAGGTCGGCGTGATGGCGGCGCGTGCGCACGCGATCAACCCGACCTTGCGGCTGGAGGCGATCGAGCGCTTCCTCACCCCGTCCACGCTGGACGAACTGCTTGATCGCGGCTACGACGTGGTGCTCGATGCCTGCGACGCGTTCCGGGTGAAGCTGGAAACGATCGCCTGGTGCCGCCGACGCAAGCTGCCGATCGTCACCGTCGGGTCGGCCGGCGGGCGCACCGACCCCACCCAGGTGCGCGTGCGCGACCTGTCGCGCACCGAGCACGATGCGATGTTCAGCCTGATCCGCAAGAAGCTTCGCGCCGACTTCAATTTTCCGCGCAATCCGGAGCGCTACTTCGGCGTGTCGGCGGTGTACTCGCTGCAGAACGTGCAGTACCCGCAGCCCGACGGCACGGTTTGCGGCACCCGTCCGCCCGGCGGCGATGCGCTGAACCTCGCCTGCGGCGGCGGGCTGGGTGCCGCCACCCACGTCACCGGCACGTTCGCCTTCGCGGCCGTCGGCAAGGTGCTGGAGAAACTGCTCGCGTAGGAGCCCACCCTGTGGGCGATGGCTCTTGGGGCGCGGCTTCAGCCGCGATGTTCTTCATGTCTTGCAGCAAGAGCATCGCGGCTGAAGCCGCTCCTACAAAAGCTCCGCCATAAAAGCTTCCCCCACAAGAGCATTCGCCCACAGGGTGGGCTCCTACCGAGTTTGCGGCAATGTCGAAAATCGATGGGCGGGAGAGGGACGGTTACAGGTTGTGCACCGTGTCGTCGGGCTTGTTCGATGCGGCCTTGCCCTGCTTCTTCTCGACAGGAGTGAGCGGCCCGATGGAGGTAGTCCCGATCGGGCTGTTCTCGAATTTCACGTCGTAGGGATTGTCGCTGCGGCGGAACTGCTGGTAGGCCACCGAGCCGTCCATGTCGTGGCCGCCGAAAATATCAAAAGCTGACGTAGCCAATGGACGCAAAGCTGCTCCCGCCGAAGCACTTTGCGGATGATGGTCGCCATTTTGCATGCCGACCCTGAGCATGCCCACGGTGCCACCCACACGCGATCCGGTCATGCCCGCGCGCACCTGCGCCCAGCGGACCTTGGCCCGGTGCAGGGCGACCTTGTCGCCGTAGATCGGCACCAGTTGCCCGAACAGCGTATCCGCCTTGGCGAAGTCGGCATTGCTCAATGCCCTGACCATCAGGTCACGGGCCTGCGCGTAGTGCGGGTCGTTGCGCTCCGCCGCCAGCACCATCCAGGCCGTGCCCAGCGGGCGGTTCGCGGGGATGCCCTGACCACGAAAGTACATGACGCCAAGGTTGTATTCGGCGGGCTTGTAGGCCCAGGACGCCGCGACCTTGTACATGTCGATCGCGTGGCGATATTGCTTTTTCTCGAACGCGCGAACGGCAAGCTGGAAGTAATACTCGCCGGGCCGGGCGTCGGCCTCCGGGGTGTTGAAGTCCTCGAACGGCTGGGCGCCGAAGGTCGGGTCCGAACTGTAAGAGGGTACGGTGTCGGTGCTCGATGAAGCGCCGGATGATCTGCTGGACGCTGCCTGCGGGGTACCGGGGGCGGGACGGGCGAATGCCGGCTGGCAGAATGCAGCCAGGCACAGGCCGATCGCGGCAAGGCCAGACAAGAGGGGATACCTGCCAAGGTGATACGCGGCCATGATCACTTCCTCCATGAGTGCTTCCCGGTTGCTTATACGCCCAAGCCGGAATGGAGCGCAACTGCGTCCCCGACGGGTAAAGGGCGGTTGGCAAGATGGCGCTCTGGAAGAAACCGTTACCGTAGGAGCCCACCCTGTGGGCGAATGCTCTTCGCGATCATTCCGACAAGAGCATTCGCCCACAGGGTGGGCTCCTACGCATTCTCGCCGGGGGCGGGGCTTACCAGCCCATGTAATGACCGCCGTTGATGGCGAGGTTGGCGCCGGTGATCCAGCTGGCCTGTTCGCCGGTAAAGAACGCTACGGCGTGGGCGATTTCCTCCGGCTTGCCGAGGCGGCCCACCGGGATCTGCGCCACGATCTTCTCGCGCACTTCCTCGGGCACCGCCATCACCATGTCGGTGCCGACGTAGCCGGGCGACACGGTGTTGACGGTGATGCCTAACTTCGCGTTCTCCTGCGCCAGCGAGATGGTGAAGCCGTGCATGCCGGCCTTGGCGGCGGCGTAGTTGGCCTGGCCGTACTGGCCCTTCTGGCCGTTGATCGAGCTGATCTGCACGACGCGGCCCCATTTGCGTGCGCGCATGCCCTCGATCACCGGGCGGGTGACGTTGAAGCAGGCGTTCAAGTTCGTGTTGATCACATCCATCCACTGCTGGTAAGTCATCTTGTGGAAGGTGGAGTCGCGGGTGATGCCGGCGTTGTTGACCAGGATCTCGATCGGCCCGCATTTTTCCTCGATCGCCCGCACCATCGCCTCGCAGGCGACCGGATCGGATACGTCGCCGGGCACCATGCACACGTCGATACCTTCCTTCGCCATCGCCTGATGCCACGCCTCAGCCTTGGCCGGGTCACGGTAATTGGTGGCAACGCGATGACCCTGGCCGGCCAGGTAGCGAATGATTGCGCTACCGATGCCACCGGTACCGCCTGTAACCAATGCCGTGCGCTGAGTCATGTTGTGAATCTCCTGTGTGGTGAAGCAAGAGGGGCGTGTCATGCCGGGCAGCATCGCAAATGAGTGCTGCAATTCGTCGTTGCAGCGAGCCGGTGCACGGTTTCTTTTATAGCGGTTCAGACAATAGAACGACCGCTGCATTGCGGCAAAAGGGCGGGGTCGAAACCGGCCAGTGCCTGCGCCAGCAAACCGTGCGCGTCGATCATGCCAGTGGGTACCGGCAGTTGCAGAAAAGCCAGCGCCCGACGCAAGGCCGGCAACGGGCTGGCCGGGTCGACCGGCATGGCCTGGCCGGATTTCGACAGCTTGCGGCCGTCGCCATCGAGCACCAGCGGCAGGTGCCGGTATGCCGGCGTGGGCAGCCCGAGGCAGCGTTGCAGCCAGATCTGTCGCGCCGTGGAGCCGAGCAGGTCGTGGCCGCGGACCACTTCGGTGATGCCCTGGAACGCATCGTCCACCACACAGGCCAACTGGTACGAATAGGTGCCATCGGCCCGGCGTATCACGAAATCGCCCACGCTCTGGCGCAGATGTTCGCGCTGCGGGCCTTGCAGCGCGTCGTGGAAATCGATCGTGATATCCGGCACGCGCAGGCGCCACGCCGGCGGGCGATCCGGGTTGGCCGGTGCGATGCATTGCCCATCGCGGTGCATGCCGCCGTCGAGCGCCAGCTCGCTGCGGCTGCACCAGCAGGCAAAGGCCATGCCCGCGGTGCGTAGCTGCTCGAACGCCGCGGCGTACGCGCTGCGGCGCTGCGACTGGAACAGCGGCGG
>Ga0307376_10000732_pt1 | contig 39457 bp, 28 predicted proteins | sample TR2MG_FD_202536 | JGI IMG/M metagenome (GOLD analysis project Ga0307376, IMG submission 202536) | Soil microbial communities from Risofladan, Vaasa, Finland - TR-2 | ecosystem: Environmental > Terrestrial > Soil > Coastal area > Acid sulfate soil | place: Finland: Risofladan, Vaasa | collected...
GTGGCCCACCACAACACCCAACCGAAACCGTTCATTTGGACCAAGAGCGCCCGCGACATCCTGCAGAAGGTCATCCGCGCCAACAGGCGCTTAAGTTCCAAACAGAATGAAGCACTACACTAGGTACCAGAACATTGCCCACGATCTGGAGCGCGACATTCGTCATCACAAGGAAGCGCTGTTCACCACAGGTTCGGCCTATGTCGTGCTCTACACCGGCGACACCGTCGAGTTCACGCTGGATGAGTTCATGGCGCTGGAAGCCGTCCAGGATTTCGAAACGTCGCTGCGCAAGACCATGGTCGACATCCTGGAATCCGCCGACCAGGCGTGGATCGACTGGGTACGCACCGACGCCAACCGTCGCCTGACCATCGTGCTGGCAGGTGGCGGAGCAACCTTGCCCATGGTCAAGCGCCTGGCCGAGGGCACGGTGACGGCCCACGGCATTACCATCCCGGTGGCAGCCGCCAAATCCTTCCCGGATTGGCTGCGCGACGACTACCCCGACCTAGAGACACCGTATCCGCGCATCGCAGTCTCGCTTGGCGGCGCGCGCAAGAACATCATCAGCTCAATGGGCGCGTTGAAGAGTACCGCTAGTGGCACCGGCAACTTCACACTCGACCGCTACTGACGCAACACGCCCCAGGAATCACCCATGGAAAAATTGAAGATGCACTCGCCCGATCTCACCCAAGACAACATTGCACGGATACGCGAGCTGTTTCCGGACTGCGTGACCGAGGCCAAGGGTGAGGACGGCGGCGTGCGGCTGGCGGTGGATTTCGACCAGCTCAGGCAGACCTTGTCCGAATCGTTGGTGGAAGGGCCGCAGGAGCGTTACCAGCTCAATTGGCCGGGCAAGCGCGAAGCGCTACTGACGGCGAATGCACCGATTGCCAAGACCTTGCGGCCTTGCCGCGAGGAAAGCGTGGACTTTGATACGACGAAGAACCTGTTCATCGAGGGCGACAACCTGGAGGCGCTCAAGCTGTTGCAGGAGACGTATCTGGGCAAGGTGAAGATGATCTACATAGATCCACCGTACAACACGGGAAGCGATTTCATCTACGAGGACGATTTCGCCGAAGACGCGGACAAGTACCTACTTCGCTCGAACCAAAAGGACGAAGAAGGCAATCGCTTGATTGCCAACACAGCAGCCAATGGCCGCTTCCACTCCGACTGGCTGACCATGATCTACTCGCGCCTTCGTCTAGCGAGAAACTTGCTTTCAGATGATGGCGTTATCTTCGCATCCATCGATGACAGCGAATCGGCCACCCTGAAGCAGGTCCTCGACGAAGTCTTCGGTGAAGAAAATTTCATCGATACGATCATCGTCGAGATGTCGACAACATCAGGCCCGAAGACGGTGAATGCGCAGCAAGGAACTATCGTAAAGAATGCCGAATTTGTTCACATCTACAGGAGATCAGACAGCTTCGACAAAAAGCCGCATAAGCCGCTATTCGATGGCATCGACTCGTACGACACGCACTATTCCGCGTGGCTCAATGACGATGGAACGCTTGGGTCGCTTGCGGAAAAATTGTTATCCGACGAAGCGGTAGGTGCGGAGATACGTCGCTTCGATCTCTTGGAGAGAAAGAATTTCAGCATAAATAACCTGGACAAGTTGCTCTTGGTGTCGGACGTAGCAAGATCATTCATTAACGCCAATCTTGAGAGAATTGCGCGTGTGGATAGACCACCTGTATCGGCGTCGGCGATATCTACGAAAGCTGGTCATTGGGAAGCCTTCGAGGCGGATCACAGGACATATCTCCTCACAACGTTGGCAAATGGCACCCTTCAGGCCCTGATGCCTCTTTCATTGAACTACCGTATGTCCGATGACTACAAGCCACGCTTCGGGCGGACTGTCATCCGGGGCGATCTGTGGAAAGGCTTTCATCAGGACATGGGAAATGTTGCCAAGGAAGGTGGGATTGCTTTTTCCAACGGCAAGAAGCCTGTTCGACTTATTAAGCAACTGATCCGTTGGGCAAATCATGCGGATGATTGTATCGTCCTTGATTTCTTCGCTGGCTCGGGGACGACGGCGCACGCTGTCTTGCAAGCGAATGCTGACGACGGTGCCAGCCGCCGTTTTGTCGTTGTACAACTTGATGAGATGCCTGATCCAAAATCAGAGGCCGCCAAGGATGGTTACAGGACCATCGCCGACCTCAGCAAGGAACGCATACGCCGAGCAGGCAAGAAGATCAGTGAAGGCAACTCGCAGGTAGACACCGGATTCCGCGTCCTCAAGATCGACACCTCCAACATGGCCGACATTTACTACACGCCCGATGCCATGACCCAGGAAGGCTTGTTCTCCGCCGTGGACAACATCAAGCCCGACCGCACGGCCTTCGACCTGCTGTTCCAGGTGATGCTGGACTGGGGTGTGGACCTGGCCCTGCCCATCGAGAAGACGGTGATTCAGGGCAAGGACGTGTACTTGGTGGACGGCAACGCACTGGCCGCTTGCTTTGATAACGCGGGGGGTATCGACGACGCATTCGCCAAGGAGCTGGCCGCACACCAGCCACTGCGTGCGGTGTTCCGCGACGCCGGCTTCAAGGACAGCACGGTGAAGATCAACATCGAGCAGATCTTCAAGCTGCTCTCGCCCGCTACCGAAGTGAAGTGCCTTTGAGGTGGCGTCATGGATCAAGTTGAACTGACACGATTGCTGGACGGCCTGATCGCCACCTGGGAAAACGAGGTGGCGGAGTTCAAGCAGGCCAACGACAACTTCAGCACCGACGATATCGGCAAGTATTTCTCCGCATTGGCCAACGAGGCCAATTTGCGCGGAACCGACTTCGGCTGGCTGGTATTTGGCGTGAACAACCAAAGCCGCTCCGTCATCGGCACCACTTACCGGCAAGAGGCTGAGCGCCTGCACCAGTTGAAGATGCAGATCACCCAGAACACTGATCCGCGCCTTACCTTCCGCGACATCCACGAGCTCCAGCACACCGACGGTCGCGTCTTGTTGTTCCAGATCCCGGCCGCGCCGCGCGGCATCGCCATTTCGTGGAAGGGGCACTACTACGCTCGCGCCGGGGAAAGCCTGGTCTCCTTGGGCCTGGACAAGCTGGACGAAATCCGCAACCAGACCCTCACGTTGGACTGGACGGCTCAGTTCGTTGCCACGGCAACGCTGGAGGACCTGGACGAAGCTGCCGTGCGCAAGGCGCGCGAATCCTTCGCTCAGAAGCACGCCAACAGCTTCGCCCCGGAAGACGTTGCAAAGTGGCCGCTGGAAACCTTCCTCGACCGTGCGCGTGTCACCCGGGATGGCAGAATCACCCGCACCACCTTGCTCTTGCTGGGCAAGACCGAATCGGCCCACCACCTCTCGCCTCATCCCGCGCAACTGACGTGGAACCTGGTCGGCCAGGAGCGCGCCTACGAGCACTTCGGCCCACCCTTCCTGCTGAGCAGCACACGCCTGTACCAGCGCATCCGTAATATTCAGCTGCGCATCCTGCCGCAAGACGAACTGGTGCCAGTGGAAGTGGCCAAGTACGACCAGAAGATCGTGCTTGAATCCCTGCACAACTGCATCGCGCATCAGGACTACGCCCGCAACGGGCGTGTAGTAGTCACGGAGCTGCCGGACCGGCTGGTGTTCGAGAACGAAGGCGCGTTCTTTGAAGGGCAACCAGGCGACTACATCGACGGCACCCGTACCCCTCGACGTTATCGCAACCCTTTTCTCGCCCAGGCGATGGCCGAGCTGAACATGATCGACACCATGGGCTACGGCATCCACGACATGTACGTACGCCAGGCAAGACGCTACTTCCCGATGCCCGACTACGACCTTGGCGACACCGGGGCCGTGAAGATGACGATCTATGGTGGCGTGGTCGACCCGGCTTACAGCCGCCTACTGATCCAGCGTACCGATTTGCCACTGGCCGACGTGCTGGCGCTGGATCGCGTGCAAAAGAAACTGCCGATCCCCGACGAAGCCGCTGCACGCTTGCGCAAGGGCGGACTGATCGAGGGCCGCAAACCGAAGTATTTCGTTTCAGCCGAGGTTGCCAAGGCAACGGCAAGCGTCGCCGACTACATCCGTACGCGCGCCCAGGATGACGACTATTACGCCAAGCTCATTACCGACTACCTGACGTTGAAAGGCTCGGCGAGCCGCACCGAAATCAACAAGCTACTGATGGACAAGCTGAGCGACGCGTTGAACGACAAGCAGAAGGACAACAAGATCGCCAACCTGTTGACCAACCTGCGACGCAAGGGGCGTATCCGCAACACCGGCAGCCGTGGGCACCCGGTATGGCTGCTTGCAGAATGAAAGCGCGCGCCGCTCACACATGAGTGCTTATAAATCAATTACTTAGTTCTTTCTGCAAGTAGAGCTTGCAGAAGCCTTGCAGAAAGGAACGCTCGCAGGAACACCATGAAGCTCAAGTTCAAGATCCAGCCCTATCAAACCGCCGCCGTGCAGGCGGTGGTGGACTGTTTTGCCGGCCAGCCGCCCGCCAGTGCCCGCGCTGTCAGCTACCGCATCGATCCGGGCAAACAGGCCAGGGGCCAGACCATCGGCAGCACCGTGGGCGGCGGCGATGGCTTCAGGAATGCCGACTTGCTACTGACCGACCAGGTATTGCTGGAGAACGTCCAGAAGGTGCAGCGCAGCCAGAACCTCACCGCCTCCACGACGCTCACCAAGACCAAGGTCTCAGCGGTGAATCTCGACATCGAGATGGAAACCGGCACCGGCAAGACCTACTGCTACATCAAGACCGTTTTCGAGCTGAACCGACAGTTCGGCTGGAGCAAGTTCGTCATCGTGGTGCCTTCCATCGCCATCCGCGAGGGCGTTGCCAAGTCACTGGCGATCACCGCTGACCACTTCCAGGAAACCTACGGCAAGAAGGTCCGGTTCTTCATCTACAACTCCAAGCAGCTGCACCAGTTGGAGAGCTTTTCGTCGGATGCAGGCATCAACGTGATGGTCATCAACGTGCAGGCGTTCAATGCCACCGGCAAGGACAACCGGCGCATCTACGAGGAGCTGGACGATTTCCAGTCGCGCAAGCCCATCGACGTCATCAGCGCCAACCGGCCCATTCTGATTCTGGACGAGCCACAGAAGATGGAAGGTGCGGCGACGCTCAAGTCGCTGGAGGCGTTCAAGGCCTTGATGGTGCTGCGCTACTCCGCCACCCACAAGACCCGCCACAACCAGGTGCACCGTCTCGACGCGCTGGACGCCTATAACCAGAAGCTGGTGAAGAAGATCGCCGTGCGCGGCATCACCATGAAGGGGCTGACCGGCACGAACGCCTATCTGTACCTACAGTCCATCGAGATTTCCAGCAAGAAGCCACCTGAGGCTCGTGTGGAGTTCGAGCGGAAGCTCGCCGGCGGCAAGATCAAGCGTACGGTGCGCAAACTGAAGAAGGGCGACAACCTGTTCACGCTTTCCGATGAGCTGGACCAATACCGCCAGGGCTTCGTCGTCTCCGACATCAATGCCAACACCGACACCCTGAGCTTCACCAACGGCGTGGATCTGGTGGTGGGTGATGCGACGGGCAACGTGAACGAGGCCATGCTGCGCCGCATCCAGATCCGCGAGGCGATCAAGGCGCACTTCGACAAGGAACAGGCCTTGTTCTCACAGGGCGTAAAGGTGCTGAGCCTGTTCTTCATCGACGAGGTGGCGAAGTACCGCGACTACGCTGTAGCCGACACCAAGGGCGAATACGCGCGCATCTTTGAAGAGGAATATCAGCTGTATTTGAACGAGGTACTTGAGCTGGAGGAAACGCCCTGGACCAAATACCTCAAGGGCATCGCAGTGGAGAAGACCCATAGCGGTTACTTCTCCATCGACAAGAAAACCAAACACCTCACCGACCCCACCGTGGCGAAGCGCGGCGAGAATGCGGGTCAGTCCGACGATGTAGACGCCTACGACCTGATCCTGAAAGACAAGGAGCGCCTGCTGTCGCTCACCGAGCCGGTGCGCTTCATCTTCTCGCACTCCGCCCTACGCGAAGGCTGGGACAACCCCAACGTGTTCGTGATCTGCGCACTGAAGCACAGCGACAACACCGTCTCGCGCCGCCAGGAGGTGGGTCGCGGCCTGCGCCTCGCCGTGAATCAGCAAGGCGAGCGCATGGACAACCCGGTCACCGTCCACGACGTCAACCTGCTCACTGTAGTGGCCAGTGAGAGCTACAAGGATTTCGTAGCCGGTCTGCAGGAGGACATGACCAAGGCGCTGTCCGAGCGCCCGCGCAAGGCTGACGAGCACTACTTCGCCGGCAAAGTGCTCAAGACCGACCAAGGCGATGTATCCGTCACGCCGGCCATGGCGAAGCAGATCTACAAGTACCTGCTCAAGAACGATTACACCGACGACAACGACAGCATCACGAACGTCTACCACCAGGCTAAAAAGGATGGTGCCTTGGCCGAACTGCCAGCAGAGCTGCGTCCTTACGAGGCACAGGTCGTCATGCTGATCGACAGCGTCTTCAGCGCAGCGCAGCTGCCCGACATCGACGATGGCCGCAAGCCGAAGCGCAATCCGCTCAACGCGAACTTCGACAAGCAAGAGTTCAAGGCACTGTGGAACCGCATTAACCGCAAGGCGGCCTACAGCGTGCATTTCGACAGCGATGAGCTGGTGAAGAAGGCCGTGAGCACGATCAACGATCGGGCCGACAGCGTCGGCCTGCGGGTGACACCGCTGCAATACGTGATCGTCAGTGGTGAGCAGGAAAACACGGTGGATCGTGACCAGCTCGAAAGCGGAAAGGGTTTCCGCGTCGGCGAGAGCGTGGTCGAGAACCATCGTGCCTCTGTCCATTCTGACGTGCGTTACGACCTGATCGGCAAGCTCGCTGAGGGAACCAAGCTCACCCGGCGCACGGTGGCCGACATCCTCAAGGGAATGAACGCCGCAGTCTTCGCGCAGTACAGGCTCAACCCCGAGAGTTTCATCGCCGAGGCCATCCGGCTCATCAACGAGCAGAAGGCCACCATGATCGTCGAGCACCTGGCCTACGATCCCGTGGAGGAACGTTACGACACGGACATCTTCACGGCAGGGATGACCAAGCAGGACTTCACCCATGCCGGCGACAAGCTCAAGCACCACATCTACGACTACGTGCTGACCGACTCGAAGGTGGAGCGCAACTTCGTCACCGAGCTGGACACCAGCAGCGACGTGGTCGTCTACGCCAAGCTGCCGCGTGGTTTCCTGATCCCCACCCCGGTAGGCGACTACAACCCCGACTGGGCCATCAGTTTCAAGGAAGGCCAGGTCAAGCACGTCTACTTCGTGGCGGAAACCAAGGGTTCCATGTCCAAGATGGAACTGCGCAAGATCGAGGAGACCAAGATCGAATGCGCCAGCAAGTTCTTCGACGAAATGAACCGACGGTACGCCCCTGAAAACGTCAAGTACGAGGTAGTGGACAGCTTCAGCAAACTGATGGAGATGGTGAAGTGATGGCCGTCAAGATCAAGGAATCGGCTGCTTCGCAACAATCTGCTGCGTATCAACCTCGATTCAATTTCGGAAACAACCCTGATCCGGCGGGGAAACAAATTGGAACCATCAAGGAACTGATTGCCGAATTGAATCAGGAGAGAAGCGATAGCAGTGGCTCCGCTTACGACATCAAGAGTCTCGGCACGGTACTCCGATTTCTTTCTTCAATCACTGGAAAGGAATACCGCAGCATCACAGAGATTCATCCGCTATCAACACTGAAGACGATCAAACTGCTGCGCAGGGAATCCCGGTACATTGACGCACACCTGATCAAACTGCTCGAATTCCCGGAAGGTGACTCGCATGGCACGATGGACTTCCTGACCATGCCGTCTTCCCCGGAGGGAGAAGATATAAAGCGCCAGATAAGCCGCATCATCACGGGGCTTGAAACGGAAATAGATCATGTCGAAATCGAACAGATCAATGCGATTGGCGACCCTAGGAAGCTCCGGGAGAACTACCGGCGTGACACGAACGAGGCAGTGGACGATATCCTCCTGACCCATATCCACATTGAAGACGAGCTGATGAAGGATGCAAACGACTACTTGGCAGAAAAAACTCGCCAATTCCTGTCGTTGATAAGCCCACTCAAGCGCGAACCACGGGCGCACGTCGCCACATGCGTCTATCTCAAGATCCTCGACTACGTTCACCGCCTCCACTTTCAGCTGGCTACGAAGCTTTCTATACCGCATGATCACCCTATCTCGAACATAAGCCTCAGCTTCGAGAAGATATGCGCTGACATCTCTACGCAGCTCGATCGGGACATCCTGAAAGACACCAACTTTCTATCCATCTGCGAGATGTGTGATTTTTGTAACCGGCATATGGACCCTCTCGTTGAGATCGTTACCAAGGCATCGGGGTTTGATTACGACAACCGGGCGTTCAAGCAGGACATCGATCGCGCCATTCTCGTCATGCTCATTTATCTCGGACAGGCAAAATTGCCAGTAGCACCTGAGTCGAAACCCATCGGCATAGTCCATGTCGTTGCCGCCTTCGCTTCCGTCTTACACCAGCGGATCAACAAGGCCAATCTGGTAAAGAGGTCGACCAAATATACGCCCAGGATCGATCCGCAACGACAACTGGATAAGCGCATCAAGGAAGCGACGCAATACATCCCGTGGACGGTGCAATACCTCTACTCGGAGAGGATGCGGTGGTACCTCTACGCGATGCTCGGAAGAAAAGACATGGCCGACTCCCACAAAGCCTTACAACTGGCCCAGTCCGAGCTGATAAGGGACATCTTCCTGTCGCTGTCTCCTGAGCTGATCGTTGAAAAGATCAGTGCCTACCGTGACAGGATGATTCAGGCAGCGAATGACTTTGTCATCGCTCATGATCGGCAACACATCCGATACGAGAAGATTCGTAACTACCAGCCAAATACATAGGCCTCGATTATTTTCCTACACAACTATGCTCATGTGTATGGAGATGGAATTGACTACTGGCTAACTGGGTGAAGTGATGACTTGATCACTTGTTAGTAGGGGGAATGGCGTACGCGCACTTACCGTTTCCCTACGCGAGCACCTCAAAACAGACTGAAATTCCATCCTCAATGGCAACCGACGGTATCGCTACCGTCGGTTTTTTGTTGACCACAGAAAAAGGGTAATACGTTTATGGCTAGCTTCCACCACCGCATCAAGAGCGGAAAGAAAGGTACCGCGCGTGAGCACGCCGCCTACATCGAGCGTCATGGTCGGTACGAGAGTCGCGGCGAGGACCTGATCTATACCTCCTACGGCAACATGCCGGCATGGGCAGCAAACAACCCCTACCTCTTCTGGAGGATGGCCGACAGGCACGAACGCGCGAACGGAGCAGTCTACCGCGAGCACGAAATCGCACTGCCGAACGAATTGACCATTGATCAACTCATCGCCCTCGCGGAAAGATTAGTGCGTGAACTGGTCGGGAACAAACCTTACCAGTACGCGATTCATGCGCCCGACGGCTCGATCGGTGCCATCCCGAACCCGCACGTGCACTTGATGTATTCGGATCGAATGCCTGACGGGATCGAGCGCTCACCAGAACGAACTTTTTCGCGGTACAACGCGAAACAGCCCAAGCTCGGCGGTTGCCGCAAGGACAGTGGCGGACTGTCTCCGCTGGAACTGCGTGCGAACGTCCTCTACACGCGCAAGGCCATCGCCAACCTTCAGAATGAGGCGCTTGCCGAGAACGGACACGAAGCCCGCGTCGATCACCGCAGCCTGCGCGAACAGGGCAAGCAGCGCCATCCGGAGCACCACCTGGGGCAAGTACGCATCCGCGGCATGTCCGCCGACGAGAGGGCTACCTACGCTGAAGCCAGGTTACTCGGCCACGGGATCTAGCCTGGCGGGCTGCTATACCACGCTACTTTTGCTACGAATAGCAGAAGTAGCGTGGTTTTCCACGCGTGCGCCACCAGATCAAGCAAAAAAGCCCCGGCCAAATTGGCCGGGGCTTTGAGGGTCACGCTACTGCCATGTCTGCGAAGAACTTGTCGTCAAGGTTCACGAACCGCTGCTTATTTTTCTGGTTTTGAGAGACCCAGATTGCGAACTGGCCAATCAGAATATCAAGTGCAGCGTTCAAACGGTTGCGGTTACGTACGGGGCCGTACTGAAGTAGATGGTTTTTGGCGACCCACGATTGCGAGTTCCAGCCGCGCCAAATGTGGGTACGCAGCCACATCGCCACGTCATAGGCATCCACCTGCTCTTGCGGCATTACGGGTCGAGCCGCAAACAGTCGCTTGAACTCATCGACGTGCCACCCCACGATCTCGATAGCGCGCTCCAGCGTGTCAAGCGAAATCTTGCCGCCATCACCGGCAAAGTAGTGCATGGACGCGGCCAGTCGCGCGATTAGCTCCATCGTTTTGGATGCGTAGTCGTCTATGTCGCTCATGTATTCGCCAGGACGAATCATCCACTCGGTATTGTTCGCCTGCTGAATCCAACGCGCCTTCGCATCTTCCGAGAACTCGATGACCTCACGCTCGATCTTGCCCGACGCCATCATGTCCTGGAACTGCACCAACAGCTCGCGGATGCGTGCATGGAATTTTGGCAAGTGCTCCCAGACGAGTTCATCAGGCGCCATCCAGCGCGTTCCCTTGGTCGTCATCGGGAAGCCGACCAGATACCGCGCCCAGTGACCTGACCCCTTGGCCAGCTTGCCCCGTTTCTCGCAGTAGGTCTTCAGCACCTCCTCCTGAGTCATAATCCAAATCGACACTCGGGGGTTCAACACCGAAACATGTTCCTGTTCCGCACGATCCAGCGGCATAGTCTTGGGTGAATCCCAGAGCCGGTTGAGCACGCCAAGATTGCTCATCGCTCCGCTTTTGAACAGTGACTCACCATCGTCGCTCATGACCACGATGGACTCCCCGTCGCCCTCCAATGCGTTCATGATCGCGCGCTGCGTGATATCGCTGCGTACCAAGGTACGTAACTTCGGCTTCTTCGGTTTAACCTTGGCGTGCGCGGCAAGCTTCGCTTTCGCTTCACTCATCCCTTCGTCGTCACGGAACGCCTTGTCAATCTCGCGGCGAATGCTGTTGTTCACGGTACGCCACCAGTCAATTTCGACTTGGTACGCTTCGAGAGCAGCCTCATGCGCCATCTCGATCAGTGCATCAACGTCACGGAATGGCTCGAACACGTGGCTATCAACTGCGGATTTTCGTTCGCCGGATTCGCCGATGATGAGCATGTTCTGTGTCACCGCTCGGATCTGGCCAATCGGCAGTTTCACAGCGATCAATCCTTGGCAAGCCATCGTGATCGCACTTGCCAGGGACATGCCGATCATCGCATCAGGCGCTTGCACATTGCGTTGCAGCTCGAAGCCTGCATTGCGTACGACTACGAGGAATGCGCCCATCGGATACGGCGGCGGAGCAAAGAAATTACTCGACATGACCGTACTCCTCAGTATCACCCGAGTTCTCTGCCACCTTGATGGCGGCAGGCAGTTGCTGTCCACAACTGGCACAAGTCACCAAGTCGTCAGCCTCGGCGCGACGCTTGCGCTCTGCCTCCAGCATCTGGCGAAAACGCGGCGCGTGGATGACGTAGCCGTAGGCCTCACCAAACATCTCAATCACCACCTTCACCGGAACCTTGCGCCCCAAGTGCTGTTCAATGACCGGATACGCCTCGGCGAAATCGGCTTCCTTCTTCTGCTTGCCACCGCTGGCTTGCTTCTGGAGTGCCTGCTCCAGCTTCTTCAGGGGGCTGGCGTTGCCAGCCCCCGCCTCTTCAAAAACACCCATGACTAGTTACCCTTCTGCTGATTACGGAATTTGTTGCTGCGACCTTCAAGCCATGCCTTCGCTTCATGCCGCCAGTAGCCCTTCGGCGAATGGGGTGAATCGAATAGTGGAAAGCCGGTCGGGAAGTCCGGGTCATAGCCCGGGCTCTTTGGGTTCATCAGGTCGTACGCTTTGCTCTTGCGAACCTTTGTAACTGCAAGAAACTCAGCGAAACGGAGCACAGGCTCATCTACAACGATGCCCCTCTCGTCCGTGAAGGTCTGAACGCGGACGAGATTCGCCTCGCTCTTGCTCAACCGCCGATGCTCGGCCCGTTCATACTGAACCTTGCCTTCGTCTTGCATATCGACACCTCGCTTTCAGTTCTGTCCCGATCGCTGCGCGCTTCACGTCAGGACCCGGCGATTTTTTCAGCCTGGGCCAACTGTCGATATGGAAAATTTTTCAAGGTTTTTGCAGAGCGCCCAATCCGTACTACTTACGGCCAGTCCTTTTCCTGCCAGAACCAGCAAAGAAAAAGTCGCCCACATACGAGGACGGGGAGCCAATGGCTCCCCGTCCTGTTCCCGCTTGTCGACTTCCGACTCGCGCTCTTTATCCACAGAATTCCTGCCGGACTAACCTTCAAGCGTAAGCACACCCCGCCTCACTACATCCAGGTTGCACCACTGGTTCGGCTACTCATCGGAACCTTCTTCCCTGCCCTGCAGGAAGCGCGCTAGTCCATACAGTGCAAAGCCGTACACCACCACACCACCTACGATTGCGAACATCGCCATTACCTCCGTTACTATCCACCTTGTCCGGCAGCCACACGCGCCTCTAAGCGGCCTTTCAGGCCGTAGCGCGTGGATTCGCATCCTTCCGCGCGCTGTTCGCCACCACCTTCGGGGTAGAACTCTTCCACCAGCGCCGGCACGTCTTCTTCCAGTTCCTCGAACGCGCCGTTGGCAAAGCCTCTGCGTGCGGACTCGTCCAAAGCCGCCTGATCGAAGCCGCAGGCTTGCCGCTGCTCGTCCAGCTCTCGCGCCTGCGTAATGGACTGCTCCAGCGTGATGCCAGTACGCACCACGAGATCCACGTAATAGATCGGCGTGCCATAGCTCATCGTGGTGGACTTGCCGCGCAGCTTCAATTCCAATGGCAGACAGGCCAACCGTCCACCGGATACTGCGTGGAAATACTCCAGTCGAGCCGCGAGCGTGCGGATGGTGTTGTACGACGTCGTGCGAAGCATGAAACTGCCCAGGGCATCACCCTCACCTTCACCGATCACCACGTTGAGGCGCGCGTAGGCTTTGCAGGCTTCCTTGGCGAATGCACAGGCATCCGGCCCCGGACACGGCAGACTGACCATACCGTCCTTGCCTGTACGCCGACAGGTCTCGCCATTGCCAACACACACCGGCCTGCCGGTGGTGCGGTCGAATAGCGAGTAGTCCGCGCGCAGGTTGAGCGCCGGGTCGTTGAACAGCAGCCGCACCGGTATCGCGCGCAGCTTGTGGCCCTCCGCTTCCTTGCGCAACTTCTCGTCCAACGGGTGCAACACCCATCCGTCCCGGCCTTGTACCTGGCTGGTCAAGGTGAACTGGTCGTCCTTCTCCGGCAGGCGCTTGCCGTTGCGCTCCACCACACGCCCAATGGAAATCCGCCCGATCACGGGCGGGGTAATCGCCAAGCCCTTCAGCATGTCGTCGCCCTCTCAGAGTTGTCAGAAGTCCGCGACAGCACGAACCGGCGCGCGCCGGGACGGGTCACCGCGTACGTGGCGGCGACATCCGGGCACTCGGCCATCAGTCGCTTCGTATCCAGCGTGGCGCTGTCTTTGGCTCGCTTGTATGTCACCTCGCCGTGGGCGAAGACCGCCTTGCTGGCGTCGCCCATCGCCTGCTGGATCACCTGCTTGAGCGATTCGGCTTCGTGCTCCATCGCTTCCAGTTCATCCTTGAGCATCGCCAATGCATCGAAGGCTTGGCCCAGATCTTCATCGCTGGTGAAGTCGAGGCGGGTGTCGTTGCCTCGATACAGTTTCCGCAGAGCCGTGGCCGCCGATTCACTGCCGTCGGCCGATGGCTCGATGTCCTTCTCCACGTACTCCCAGAACCGGGTTTCCAGCACGACCAAACGGGCGATCACTTCGTCGTCCCGTTCGACGCGGTGAATTTCCAGTTGCTGCCCGCACAGGAGCACAGCCACGTCGGCGGCGGCTTTGCCCGTGACGGCCAGTTGGTGCTGTACCTGCAACTGGACGTATTCGGGGACACCGTCCTTCCACAGCCGTGAACCGAACTCGCCGGCGGTCTTGCACTCCAGCACCTGCACGCCAGGCACGCCGACCACTTCACGGTCGATATTCGCCAGCATGTACGGGAACGTCGGGTGTTGGAGTACGGCATTGAGCTTGCGCACCCTGTGGCCGGTGCGCTCCTGATAGGCCGTGGCTACCATCGGTTCCAGCAGGGTGCCCCAATAGCGTGGGTCGTCCTGTCCAGGGCGCACTTCTTCCGGCGGTGTGCGGCCGGTCTTCTCCATCCACAGTTCGAGCTGACTCTTGTACGGGCACAGGCCTATAGCGGCGGCGGCATCCGAGCTGCCGATGCCGTTCCTGCGCACATCCAGCCACTGCCCATAGGGCAGTTTCTTGGTATCGACCAGCCTCACGGCCGCGTTTTGCTTGCTCATCGGTTTCCTCCGGGCATAAAAAAGCCCGGCCGATGCAGGGGCATCAGCCGGGCGGTGGGTGGTTGGCTCTCAAGGTGTCATTACCAACTGGCGCGGTAGTAAATATCCCACCCGCGTTCCTGCAACTTCTTCGCCTGCACCACGACTTTCAGCGTGTAGTCGATGTCGCCTTCGCTCATGGGTTCGTCGCCCTCGCTGACGAAGTGCTCGCTCACGCTCTCCGGATCAACCAGGTAGTCACGGCCATCGCGGCAAAAAAGGCATTGACGATCCGCGCCTTGCCAAGGCCCGAACAGCGCGCGAAAGCGCGTTCTCAAACGAAGAAGGGGCGCACTGGGTGGCGCCCGTTCTTCGTTATGCCGCGTACTCCTACCTCGCCACAATCGACGGGTTGCGTCCAATGACGTTGCCCTTGCCGTCCTTGCAGACGTACTGATCACAGGCGATGCCATTCCGGCCGATATCCATCGGGTTCACGGGGAACATCTCCGTAGCCACATCCGTGACCGCGCCCATCGGCGTACCGGTACCGCCAACGCACTCGCCGTTGGACTCGCACTCGACTTGGTATTCGGGATAGCCCGATGGCGCCATGTCAGTGACCGACAGTTCCGAGTGGATGAGGGTTAGTGCATCCTGCATGGCATCCAGTGGTGGTTTGCCGGGGTAGAAGGACGCCACCACATTGCCGTAGGTGCTCATCGTCACCTTCGCGCCGCTGCCCTGCGTTTGAGTTGCCGTGTCCTGCTGGACAGCCTGCTGCATCGCCTGTTGGCTTGGGGATTGCACCGGTTGTTGCACCTGAGCAGCTTGTTGCGCCGATCCGCTCGACCCGGTCTCTTGAGCCAAGATGGATGCAGGCGCGCGTCCTACGAGACCTTGGTCGCTGTCATAGCACTGCTCATTCACGCAGTAGAGCTTGTCCGGCGAAAGCTGCGGTGGCTTTGGGGGCGTGTCATACGGCTTCGCGGAATCGTCTTTCGTAGAAATTTGGACGTCCGCTGGGTTCACTGGAAACAACAGATGGTAATACGCGGGGTCATGCTGCACTCGGAGATAACCAAGCTTGTCAATGCCGAAAGTTCGCATCTCAGTGGGCGCTCCTTGCCACAGGTAGGCAAGCACGGCCGCTATCGTAGGACTCTTGTCTGGATACAGCTTGCTCAAGGTATTGCCGTATGTCGTATCCGTGATGGGCGAAGCGGGCTTGACCGGGATATGCACACCGTACAAGTCCGAGCGGAATTGATCATAAGTTTCAATGTTCTGCTTGACAGCCTCCTCCATGAGCATGACCACCCAACCAGTACCCGTAAAGTTTAGCCCCCCGTCCGAAGCGATGGGGCCGGAGCTCCTTATGTCCTTGGTCGTTCCATTCGGGAAGTGGTAGTGCAACGCGACGTAGGAAAGCTCCGGTTTGCCATCCGCGCCGTATGTCCACTGATAAAGATCGCCAATTTTGTCAGGAAACATGTAGTTTGGTGGCTGCTGCTTCTTGTCAACAGTCATCAGCAGCGAATCCTTGACGCCCTCGAAAGTGCAGTCGTACTGGACAACATTTTGATGCTGTTCGGTCATCAGAACCTGCCATTTGGTAGACGCGCAGATCTTGCGGTGATCAAGCGCCTGATCCACGGTCAGGTTCGGGTCTTGGACGTTGTCACTTGGATAGCTAAAGGGCATGGCCTTCACTTCACTGACCTGCTTGCTGTCGCCGCAGCCGGTGAGGGCAAACATGGCCGCGCAAGTTACGAATGCAAAGATTGCATGTTTGATATGTTTCACTTTGAGATCCCTGTAAGTGTACTGAGCATGCTGCGGCTCTTGAGCCGCAGCATGCTGATTGGATGACGCCAGCGCCGAAGGACTCGGGGCCGTAAGCGTTGCTGGGCATGATTTAATTTAGTTGCCCAGTCCGTTGAGCAGCCCTTGCTCGTCGGGCGTCAAAGCCTGCGAGGTACTGGGGTTGCCATACAGCCACAGCGGATAGGACGTAGCCAAACTCGACAATGCACTGAACAGCACCACAAGGCCTGCGATCGAGTAGATCAACTGATGGCGCCTCACAGCGTCCGCATTGACCAAGCGCAGCGCTTGCGCTGGATCGGTACCCGGCTCGCATTCCGTCACGCTGCTCCATCCCATGCAAAGACCGACCCTGGTCAGTAGCGTACAGCCGCAGAAGCTGCAGAAGATCGCGAAGTACAGCGCCGCCGGAGCGCTTGCACTGGAGTCTTCGGGATGCAAGATCAAAACGCCGATGACCATGACGACGCCGGCAATAGCCGCGGCAATGTACCAGTGCTTGGACGTCATGCCCCGATATAGTGGTTTGGCAACTGCCTGTTGAAAGCCGCTGGCTGCCTGCAGTTGATGGCTGCTTCTGCCGTGGTTGTAGGCAATGTACAAACACCATGGCAAAACGACAGGGGCAAGCAGCATGAGTAGCGAGCTACCCAGCGTGAACGACAACAGCAGCAAGGGCATGACGATAAAACAGCGTGCGACGCCAAGCTTCTGCATGCCGCTCATTCGCGACAGGATCTTAGTTAGTGGCTCCATGCGTAGTCTCTCTTTGGGTTGGGGTGGATTGAATTGGGTCGAATCGAGTGCGCAGCGGCACTCGACGAGGGACGGGCCGCAGCCCGACTCGATGTCGTTTCAGTTGATCGAGGTGTAGGCCTGATGTCGGTCGAGCACCAGGCGGGCGCAGCTTTACATTCGTAGTTCGATAGCCCCCTGTGGCACGTCATGATGCGCAGCTACTTCGGTAAGTTCTAAGCCGGTATATACTGGTACAGTAGAGACTACTACGCGCGAGGTATATGGGCCATGCTCATGGCGTTCCAGCTACCGATCCCTGAGCTTGTCCCAGTCCATCACTGCCATCTTCGCGAAGCGGCTGAAGGCAGCACGCGCCATGCGCGGCTTGTCACAGCGAGCCTTGGGGGCTGCCGTGACTGGCGAAAAAGCCAACGGTAGTGTCCGGATCAACCGCTACGAACAAGAGGTGAACCGTGCCGACATGGACACGGCGGCGGCCCTCGCCCGAGCGCTTGATGTCCCCCTGGCCTATCTCTTTACAGAAGAGGATGACCAGGCCGAACTGCTCCTGGCATTCGCCAAGCTCGGCAAGAGACAACGAGCCCATGCGCTGGCGCTGGTTCAAGAGTTGACTGCCAAGCCGACCAAATAAGTCCGACAGGGGCGGGAAATCCGCCCCTGTCAGTCAAGCCACCAACTTCAAGGCTTCGTCCCAGGCGCGCTGCTTGATCTGCGCCCCTTGGCCGAACCACGCTGCATCACGGCGGTGGTCATCGCTGCGTGCCCGGCGGTGATGATCTATGTACTCCGTCACGCTGTTGAGCACCCCCCACGCCGTACCCCGGCTGGACGCCATCAACGCACCGCGTCCACCCCCTTCGTACAGTGAGCGCACCGTGGCCAGCGCCTGTTCGTTGACGATGACGGTCTTGCCCTCTGGGGCGGCGTAGGTGAGCACCCGCCGTAACAAGCCTTCCACCGTATCGGGATCCACCGGCCGCGCCACCAGCGCCTTCATGCGAGTGACAAAGCCATCCCACGACGACACCGTGATGCCCAACTGGCGCTTGACTGCATCGGGATCGAACTGGCTGCGATGCGGTACTTTGATGGCGTTGCTGGCGTTCCCCAGCGCAATGGACAAGGTGTTGTTGCACACCACACGCACCGAAGTGAACTGTGCCGTGGTCGCCAAGGTTCCGTCGCAGGCCGTGGCCAGCAGCAGGTAGCCATCGACACGGTCACGACCCTTAAGCGAGGTGCTTTGGCCAGTCTTCGCCAGCGCCCAGAACTTGCGACCCTCACGCAAGACGCCGGCCGTTTCCAGCTCGAAGCCGTTGTAGGCGGTCAGGTCGCGATAGAACTCCAGGATTTCGCCCGGCTGCACCACATGAAACCGCTTGGACACCACGGCCAGTGGTGCCTTGGTATCCGATCGGTACAGCACCTTCTGTGCCGGGAAGGCGTTGATCACGCCCAGATGGTTGCTGCCAGAGATGTAGCGGACTTCGGATTGCTCGATCTGCCAGTCCATACCCGCCTGCCTCTTCCACGTGTCAATGGATTGCTGCGGGGCCAGTTTGTTGCCAAGGCCGTGCCAGGGCGTCTCGCCGGCATAGGCCATCGTTTCAACCAGGTGCATTGTCGTTTCCTCGTTAGTTGACGGCATAAACACACAAGGCCCGGACATGCCGGGCCTTGTGTGCTGTGTTTGGGGTGGAGCGGATCAGGGAGATTTGTCGTTGCCGCACTTGGTGCACTTGATGATGCCAACCAAAACTGCCGTAGCAACCACCAGGATGCAGTAGACCGTGTCGAGTTTGCTGCTCATGTCGTCGGGTAGCCAAAGAGAACGCTGCGATGCGGAGCGTCCAGACGCGAAGCCGAAGGTCACGGACTTCAGGTGGGTAATGTGGATCTGATATTTCGTTGAATCGAAGTAACTTGCGCGCCAGCCTTGCAAAGTCGTGATACGTCGGGCTCGAATTCGACACGAGCGAGAAATGGCCTCAGGAGAGGCTGGCATCAGCTCCTGGCAGCGGGGCGCTCTTGCTGTCCCCGTGGAGATCACGCAAGCTGTGACGGGCAGAAGTCGACCCGTTTCTGCCGGTCGCGAGCGGCTGCTATGGGGATGCCCATTTCTTTGAGAATTACGGCAACGTGTGGCTATGCCGCAGGCTGCAAGGCGACTGGTCCGCTTTCCGTATCTGCCGGCACGGCGCCCTGACATAGCGCCCAGCAGTCCAGCAGGGTACGCCCCTCTCCGGGGGCACGCTTCTTAGGCGGGAGCCGCAGGCGGTAATGCCGCACGGACTGATCTGCGCGGCGGGGTGGGGAAAGGCGGGCAACCAGCGTTCCTATCGCAACCGCACGAGGTTCGAATGAAGTAGATTTAGCATCAGGATTTCCGGAACTTGCCATGTCGAGACAATCCCACCGCCTTTGCATCGCGGTGGCGCCATGCCAAACACAAAGGTCGCCGCGCGCAGGATAAGCACAGTATGGATCTGATCCATTCGCTCGGTGGCATCGTGTGGGAAGCCGACGCACAGACTCTTCAATTCATGTTCGTCAGCCTTCAGGCCGAACGCCTTTTGGGCTATCCGTGCGACCAGTGGATAGGCGAGCCGAATTTCTGGCGCGACCACATTCATCAGGACGACCGCGATGCGACAGCCACAGCTCGTCTGGCATACGCAGCGAAGAAGACAGCACACACACTCGAATATCGCATGATGGCGAGCGATGGCCGCGAGATCTGGTTACGTGACGTCGTCACTATGCACGACGAAGGGGGGCGGCCAACGACATTGCGTGGCGTGATGATCGAAATCACCGACAACCGGGCCCAGGCCCGTGCACTGCACCGCATGACGCAGCTCTACGCCGCGCTGAGTCACATCAACGAAGCCGAGCTTCTTCGGGTGACAACCCGTGAGGACCTGTTCGCGAAGATTTGCGAAGCTCTCGTTGAATTTGGCAAGTTGAAGATGGTTTGGATCGGATGGAACGACCCTGTCACATTCAACGTCAGTGTCGAGAATCAGTACGGCGACACGCACGGTTATCTGAACGGCATTGTTGTACGCAGCGATGATTCCGCCGAGGGCTCCGGACCGATCGGCCTGGCCATTCGGAACGGCTGGCCCTGCGTGCTCAACGATTTTCTGGGAGCGGCGGAAACGCTGCCTTGGCGGCACGCCGCGGTGCGTTCTGGGTTCCGGTCGATCGGAGCTTTTCCCATCCGCACGGGTGGACAAATCTGCGGCGCGCTGGCCGGATATTCGGGTGAACTGGATTTCTTCGGTCCCCAGGAGGTCGAGCTGCTGGAGAAGGCGGCAGGCCATCTTTCGTTTACTCTCGATTACTTCGAAGCGAGAGCCCTTCGTCGGCAGGCCGAGGCGGCATTGCAGCAGAGCGAAAGCCGGTTCCGCCTGATGTTCGAAGACACGGCGGACGCGATGCTGCTCATCGATAGCGCCACCGATCGGTTCATCGATTGCAACAGAGCAGCGGTGGCGATGCTCCGCTGCACGGACAAGACCGAAATTCTGTCACTGCACCCAGCCGATCTTTCTCCGCCACATCAGCCGGACGGCCGGCCATCTGCGGAGAAAGCCGAAGAAATGATCTCCATCGCTCTGCGAAACGGCAGCCATCGCTTTGAGTGGATCCATTGCAGCGCACAGCGGGCCGAATTTCCAGTCGAAGTGCTACTCACACCCATCCTGATGGGCGAACAACACGTCATCGTCACCACCTGGCGCGACATCACGGAGCGAAAACACAGCGAACAGACGCAGACAGCGCTGCATCAAATTTCCGAGGCGGCCCAATCCACCGCCAACCTGCAAGAGCTCTTTCATCACATCCACGGCATCATTGGCGGATTGCTTCCGGCAAAAAACTTCTTTGTCGCTCTCTACGATGAAGGCAGAGACGAGCTGACGTTTCCGTACTTTGTGGACGAGTTCGATCGCACGCCTGGTCCGATGAGGCTCGACGGCGGCACCCTGTCTGGTGAAGTCATCCTCACGGGGAAAGCACTCCTCCTGACCCCGGAAGGGCATCGGAAGCGGATTGAACAAGGCAAGATCGCCGTCGGCGCGGATTCCGTGGACTGGCTTGGAGTTCCCCTCCAGGCGCAATCACGCACGATCGGCGCCCTGGTGGTGCAGACTTACTCCGATGATCTGCGCTACACGAACAAAGACGAGGCGTTGCTTGAATTCGTGTCCAGTCAGGTCGCTGCGGCGATCGTGCGCAAGCAAGCTGAGGAAGCCTTGCATCTGAGCGAGTCCCGGCTGGAAGAAGCCCAACGGATGGCCCATCTGGGGAACTGGAACTGGGATCTCTCCAGCAAAACAATGAGCTGGTCTGACGAGCTCTGTCGGATCTACGGGCTTGATCCGGTTGCTCATGCGCCGGGCTTTGAGGATTTCCTCGGCCGCGTACACCCCGACGATCGCGCCGGGGTCGAATCCGTCGTGTCGCAAGCGCTGCTCGATCGGAAACCCTTCAACCACGAAATGCGCATCATCCGACAGGATGGCGAAGTACGCACCATTTTCGACCAGAGTGAGGTGGTGATTGACGAAGGGGGACGCGCTGTAGCATTGGCCGGGGCGTGTTTGGACATCACTTCACGGAAGATGGAGGCTCGGCTCGAGCAGGATCGCAGCCTGATCCTGGAGCAAGTCGCTCAGAACAATCCACTGCCGGACATTCTTTCCCGCATCAGCAGCATGCTGGAAGCGCTGATCCCGCGAACCAGGTGTTCGGTGGTCCTTCTGAAGGATGGTCGGCTGCAGACGGCCGCGGCTCCGCACTTGCCAGCGGCCTATTCCCAGGCATTGGACGGCTTGCCGATTGGGCCGACAGCCGGGTCGTGCGGTCGCGCGTGCCACACGGGAGAGACCGTCATCACCGAGGACATCGCCACCGATCCCGACTGGGATGACCATCGGCAGCTGGCGTTGCCCCACGGATTGCGCGCTTGCTGGTCCATGCCGATCCCATCCAACGCAGGAGGTGTGCTGGGTTCCTTAGCCATTTACCGTGTCGAGCCATCCACGCCCAGTGCACGGGATCTGGAGTTCATGGGGATGGCGACGCAGCTTGCTGCCGTGGCCATTGAACATCGACTGCTCACCGATCAACTCGAGCACCAGGCCCACCACGACGCGCTGACCGGGTTGCCCAATCGCCTGCTGTTCCAGGATCGTCTGACGCAGGCGTTGGTGCGAGCGAAGCGCAAGAAGCAACAGGTGGCGGTGCTCTACATGGATCTGGATCGGTTCAAGAACATCAACGACATGCTTGGCCACTCCGCAGGTGATGCGTTGCTGCAGCACGCTGCCAATCGCCTCAGCGCCTGCATCCGCAAGAGCGATACCCTGGCGCGGGTTGGCGGCGATGAGTTCGTCGCGGTGATTGGTGAACTGGAGAATTCGCAGGATGCCATGCGTGTGTCAACCGAACTGACCAAAGCCTTGCGGGCTCCGTTTCAGATCGAAGGACAGGAGGTGTTCGTGAGCGTGTCATTGGGTATCAGCATCTATCCAACCGACGGATTGGATGGTGAGAGCTTGATGGCCAATGCGGACTCGGCCATGTACCGGGCGAAGGACAGCGGCCGCGACAATTTCCAGTGGTTCGCTCCGGAGATGAACGCGCTGGCAAGAGAGCGCATGGAATTGGCGGGTCAGTTACACCATGCGCTGAGGCTGGGTCAATTGAGTCTGCACTACCAGCCGCAGTGCGGCGCGGAAGGCAACATTCAGGGATTCGAAGCCCTCATGCGATGGCACCACCCGACCTTGGGCATGATTTCACCGGCACGCTTCATTCCGCTCGCTGAAGACAGCGGCCTGATCGTCCCGATGGGAGAATGGGCGCTGCGGGAGGCCTGCGCGCAGATCGTGAGGTGGCGCTGCGATCATCCTTCCCTGCGTGTGGCAGTGAACGTCTCGGCGATCCAGTTCAAGCGGCCCGATTGGGTGGCCACCGTTACCCGCGCACTGCGCGACACCGGACTTGAGCCCAGCGCCATGGAACTGGAGATCACCGAGAGCTTGATCTTGCAGAGCGTGACTGAAACGTCTGCAAACCTGTTTGAATTGCGTGCCCTGGGCGTGGGAATTGCGATCGACGATTTCGGCACTGGCTATTCGTCCCTGAGTTACCTGCACAAGCTCCCGGTCACCACGCTGAAGATCGACCAGTCCTTCGTGCGCGAGATCGGAGTCGAGTCGACGCGAAACCAGGAGGAGGCGCCGATCATTCGCACGATCATCGCGCTGGCGCGCAACTTCGGACTGGGTGTCGTGGCCGAGGGCGTCGAGACCGAAGGTCAACGCGACCTGCTGGTGCGACTCGGATGCGAGAGCCTTCAGGGCTACTGGTTGTATCGCCCTTTGACCGTGGGAGAAGCGACTGCCCTGCTGCTCACGACTGGACCTTGATCGGAACCGTCCGAGGATGGCCGATGACAGACCTTGCAGACTCTACGACGACCGCGCAAGCCGCCACGGGCCTAGACCGACCGATTCCTGCCGGTCGCCTGTACCCTAATTGCATGGGATAGCACCAATCGGTAGGGTAGAAAGATAGGTCGCGCCTGAGAGGGGTTCCACGTTGATGACTACTCGAAAAGTTCCAACTTGGATGACCAGCCCCATCGGGATTGTGTCGATCATCAGCGTGGCCGTGCTGACCGTCGAGTTCGGGATCATGCGGGTGATGCGTAGCCTTTTGGGAACGTCTCTTCGTTTCACGATCGCAGGAGTCGTGTGGGATCTGACGGATTCGCTGATCATGACCGCTACGGTCATCCCAGTACTGTATTTGCTGGTCAGCAAAATGCGCGATCAGGATCAGCGTACTCAGAAAATTATTCTCGAATCTGAAAAGCGCTATCGCAGCGTGGTCGAACAGTCCGTAGTCGGCGTTTCCATGATTCAGGACGCCAGGTTTGTCTACGCGAACCAGGCATTGGCCGATCTGCTCGGTTTCACCAGCGGAACGGAGTTGATCGGAGTTGAAATCATGGCGTTGGTCGCCGACAGGGATCGCGACGCCATGTCGAAGATTGGGCGACAACGGGCGGATGGCGCCACGGAACAGCTCCAATACAACTGCGCGCTGATGCGAACGGATGGCACGGTTGTCGAGTTGGAGGTCAACAGTGTCGTCACGTTGCAGGAGGATGTGCCAACCACCATCGCCGTGTTACACGATATCACCGCGAAACTGCGTGCCGAGGAAGCCGCCGCGCGCTACCTGGTGCAACAGGAGGCGGCCTTCATGAGTGCTGTGCAAATCGCCACTAACCTCACCGAACTGCGCGACCCATACACTCAGGGCCACGCCTCGCGTGTCGGCCAGATCGCGGCTGCCATCGGTGCCGAGCTGGGTTTCGACGAAAAGAGTCAGCGGGGATTGCAGGTTGCCGGCAACCTGCATGACATCGGCAAGATCGGTATTCCGCTGAACGTGCTCTGCACCCAGGATAAGTTGACCGAGCAGGAGTGGGGACTCATTCACCGCCATCCTCAGACGGGCTATGACATCCTGAGAGGCATCTACCTTCCTTGGCCAGTGGCTGAGGTCGTGCTCCAGCACCACGAGCGGATGGATGGAAGCGGCTACCCTCAGGGACTCTGCGCAGACGCCATCATCCTCGAAGCGCGCATCGTGATGGTGGCCGATGTGGTTGAGTCCATGTCCCACTCCCGGCCCTATCGTCCAGGCATGGGTATCACTCGCGCGCTCGCGGAAATCGAACGGGGCAGTGGCACCGTCTACGACACCGTTGTTGCAACTGCGTGCCTGCGGATGTTCCGCGAAAATGGATTTGCCATTTCACAGTGAGGCCCCTCGCGCTCTGCCGATCACACTGCCTTGCCAACGGCGTGCCACCCGATGAAATGAGCCCTATCTGAATGCTCCTCGTTCGACTCAAGAACGAGCCGACACTCCAAGGTGATGGCTACCCGTTGCTGCCGCTGGATAGTGCCAAGTTCCAATCCCTACCCAAATTCCACTTCCTACGAAGGCCCGCCCCTGGCCGACGCCTGCCCTTGCGGCCACGATGACGACCGCGCAAGCTGCGACAGGCTGGGACCGACCCGGAGCAGCCGTACGAAATGCCGAACTGCTGCCGTTGAAGGAGCGGCTCGGGCTCGGCTTTAGTCTGTCTTTCCCGACTGTTGGGCTGCGGGCTTCGCTGCCTTCTTTGCATCCTGTTCTGCCTTTACCTTCTCGGCTGGTTTCTGCTTCGCGAACTGGCGCACGCCCTCGGCGATGTTCCCCGGGATGTATACATACTTGACCACCTCGTCGATGATCTCGGGATGCAGGAAGAACGGCGAGTTGCCTCCTTCCCAGTTCGGTCGCATCTTCACACCCTTGCGTCGTGACGGACCGAAGAAAAGGTTGTTCCAGATCAATGCTTCACGCGCTGGGTGATCCCTCTTTTCGATGATATTTTCCAGGACGCCTCCCATGACGCACGTCCCCTTTGCGTGCATAGCCTTCGCCCGATGAATCCGATCAAGCTCATAAGTCAGCAAGTTCACTGTCTTACCGTTCATATCAGTGACGTCGTAGTCCAGCGGCTGACAGTACCTTCTGAGCTCCCAAACTGCACGGTCGAATCGAACAATGTCGAACGGCCGGATGTCGTATGAAACCTCGTAGTACCGATACTCTGCTCCATAGTCTTCAAGCTTCTTGATGAACTTGACAGTATCGGCACTGAGATCGAGTTCGAACTTGCCGTGCAGCTTCATCTTCTCGATGCCGGGAAGCACGCTGTGGCCCTTGTGGGCCTTCACACGATTGAGTACAAGAATGCCTTTGACGTACTTCTCAAGGCAGTGCAGGGCAGACCATAGGAACGGCTGAATCAGCTGTGATCGGTAAGCCATCCTTGCAGCGATGTAGTCCTTGTCTGCGGTCTCACGGAAGCTTCTGATCGCAAAGTCGTTGACCAGGGCGTGCATCGGGTAAGGCATGCTTATTCTCAGAAGTTGGTGCCTTGATTGCATCGGTGATGTAATGAGCGCATCAGAGGCCTCGATCAAACAAGTTGTCAGCGCGGTCACTGCACGCAAGTGGCACGCATGCTAGCTGTTCGAGTGGGCGTTCAGCAGATCGATGGATGCGATGGCGCTGACTTGATAGGGATATCACTGGAGTACAAAATCGCAAAGCGGCCATCGTCGAACGACCGGCAGCTCCTGGCCGACGTCTGCCCGTCGCCCGGGCATCGCGCCAGAAGCGTATCGATCCGAAGGCGCCCCCGTAGGGCAAGAATCTTGAGCCCAGGATGGTGGATTCGAGAGCGCCAGGGCTGGCCGGTTTGAGATCATTTCGGGTGGCCGGTTTGGGAGCATTACAGGTGGCCGGGTTGAGAGTGGAATCGGTGGCGGGTTTGATCGGAATACACACGCGCATCGTGTCGGCGTCAAACCCAGCGGCCGTCCATCGCGATGGTACGTCATGCATCCGACCTGCACGCGCTCGCCTACAACCTTAAACGCGTGCTGTGCATTCTGGAAATTGTGTCGCCGATGTGGGCGGTGCGCGCATAAGGGCGCGTTCGTCGCGAAAAGGCGTCGCCCCAGGCGCCAGTGAGAGACCCTTGGTGGCGATCAAGAGTTTCGAAGTCCCAGAAATACCCTCACCACGGCAGCGCTTCGGGGCGACAGCAGGCGGTTACAAGGGCACGCAGTGTGGCGATCTCATCAAGCGGTGTCGATGCGCGTCTGCTTTCACACAGCCTGGGTCCTTAACACCGTTGGCGCTTGTTGCTGCCGATTGAAATTTCCCTCCTGTCTTGGCCGCCGCAAGAACTTGCTCGTCGACGGCCGCGAGCAGGATTCGGAGCGGCGCGAGCGGGTCCGTGGGGACGTGGATGACGTGAAAGCAGTGCGCCCCGTGTGCAGGCTGGGCGTTCAATCGACGGGTTGGCTCGCGCTCCGTAGGCGAAAACTTACAGCGCAACGTGCAACTTCCCTGCTTGTGAGTCTGTTATAAAGCGGTTCTGTCGGATCGCCAGCATGTACTTCGTGAGATGCCGATCAGTGGATAGAACCGCACGGCTCAGGGGAAAACAATGGATTTTGTTCGGCGGGTGTTGCTGGTGTTGTGCATCGGCGTGTGTGGCATAGGGTCGGCGTTAGGTGCTGGTGGGCCAGATGGAAGCGGCAGCTCACAAACGGGACCCGCAAGAGCATCGAGTTCACGTGGTACGCCGACAGCGGTGAGTGTTACTTCGCGTCCTGCGAGCAGGATGCTCGCCCCGGCTGCAGCTTCAAGCACTACCTATTACGGCGCTCCCTATTTCCAATACGGCTATAGCAATTATGGTCCGTGGGGAGACATCAGTTCAGCAGTGTCCGCATGGTGGGCAGACTATCATCGCGTCTATGGCTACGCATTCCCCGGATGTTCGTACTCGCTCAATCTGACCGACCCGAATTCAACTAATAATGCTGATGGTGGACTTGGTCGCGTGGCAATTATGCCATTGAGCGGAACCTGCGGCGGCTGGGGCCGCGTCGTTGCCACAGCTTATTCATACAGTCCCACGAAGAACACTGGCAAACCCTGTGACTGCGCAGGCGACCCGATCAACCTTGGAACCGGCAACGAATATCGTGACGATGATGACGCATCGCTGGATGGACTCAGCTTTCATCGCTACTACAACAGTCACGCCGCCGTGGCTTCTTCCCACATCGGCGCCCATTGGCGACACAGCTTCGATCGCAGTCTGGAATATCTTAGCGGTGCCACGACGTCAATTGCGACCGTGTTCCGGCCGGATGGGTTGCAGGTGGTGTTCACTCTGCAAAATGGTCAATGGATTGCCGATCCTGATGTGGCAGATCGACTGACCGAACAGACTGATCTGTCGGGCAACCTTATTGGTTGGATCTATTTCGGTGCCACTGCGCGCAGTCAGGAGGCCTACGACGCGAACGGCAACCTGCTGTCGATCACGGACATTAATGGCCAAGTCACCACCTTGGCCTACAGCTCAGCATCCACGTCGACGAGCGTGGCGCCATCGGCCGGACTGTTGCTGACGGTGACCGATCCGCGCGGACGCTCGCTCAGCTTCACCTATAACGCGCAAGGTAACGTGGCCACCGTGACACAGCCCGATGGCGGTGTACTCAGTTATGCCTACGACACCAATGGCAATCTGGTGACCGTGACTTACCCGGACACGAAGACACGCCAGTATGTCTACAACGAATCGTCGCTAACCGGTGGCACCAATCTTCCCCATGCGCTGACCGGTGACATCGACGAAACGGGCACGCGTTTCACCAGCATTGGCTACAACAGCCAAGGGCAAGCCACGATGTCGGCCTTGCCGGATGGCATTGACCTGACAAAGGTGGTCTACAACAGCAACAGCACGACGGTGGTGACATATCCCACAGGCGCCCAGGCGACCCTGAGCTTCGTGGTACCCCATGGCTCAATGCATGCCAGCACGGTCAGTGCACCCTGCGGCACCGGTTGCGGTCAGCCCAATGCTGCCGCCACGTTCGACAGCAACGGCTATGTAGCCTCGACTACGGACTTCAACGGTAACGTCACAGCGCTGACCCACGACGCGAACGGTCTGTTGGATCGGCAGGTCGATGCTTCAGGCAGCGCCGATCAGCGCACCACGAACACCGCCTGGGACACGGCCTTGCGGGTGCCGCTCAGCCGCACTGTGCTCGATGCCAACGGCAACACAGTGGCCGACACCGCCTGGGTCTACAACACCCGCGGCCAGCCCTTGGCCCGCTGCGACATCGATCCGACCCAAGCGGGCAGCTACGCCTGCGCCGCCAGCGGCACCGTACCGGCCGGCGTGCGCCGCTGGACCTACACCTATTGCGATGCGGTCGATGGCACGCATTGCCCGCTGGTGGGCCTGCGGCTTTCCGCCACCGGCCCGCGCACCGACCTCACCCAGACCACCACCTACCGCTATTACATGGACAGCGTCGCGACCGGCTGCGGCACCCCGAGCGGCGCGTGCCATCAGCCGGGGGATCTGTACCAGGTCACCGATCCGATGGGCCATGTGACCACGATCGTCTCCTATGACGGTGACGGACGCATCACCCGGCTCACCGATGCCAACGGCGTCAATACCGACCTCACCTACACCCCGCGCGGCTGGCTGGCCTCGCGCAGCATTGGTGGCGCCACCACCACCCTGGGGTACACGCCCTACGGTGCCGTGGCATCGATCACCGATCCGGACAACGTCACCACGATCTTTACCTATGACGCAGCCCACCGCCTCACCGACATCACCGACGCACAGGGCAACCGCCTCCGCTACACGCTGGATGCGGCTGGCAACAAGACGCAGGAGCAGGTGCTCACCGCCGCCGGCACGGTGATGCGCAGTCTGTCGCGCAGCTACAACGCGCTGGGCCAGGTTACGGCCGTGATCAACGGCCTCAACCAGGCCGTTTTCAACGCCGCCAGCTACGACGGCAACGGCAACTTGGTGCTCAGCGCCGATGCCCTCGGTGTTCAGCACCAGCAGGGCTTCGATGCCCTCAACCGGCTGCAGCGCACGATCGCCAACTACAACGGCACCGACCCGGCGACCAGCAACACCCAGACGGCATTCGACTATGACGCGCTGGACCGCCTGGACGGCGTAGCCGACCCCGATGGGCTGGATACCGTCAGCACCTACGACGGCTTAGGCGATCGCACCGAACTGGCCAGCCCGGATACCGGCACCAGCACCGACACCTACGATGCCGCTGGCAATCGCCTCACGCACACCGACGCCAAGGGCACCGTCAGCACGTCGACCTATGACGCACTCAATCGCCTGACCGGCACCACCTACGCCGACAGCACCCTCAACGTCAGCTACGCCTACGACGAGCCGGATACGGTCACCGGCTGCAGCGGCTCGTCGCCGATCGGCCGGTTGACGCGCGTGGTGGAAGGCAGCGTGAGTACGGTGTACTGCTACGACGGGCGCGGCAACGTCATCCGAAAGCAGCAGGTGACGTCCAGCCAGACCGACACCACGGACTACGCCTATACCGCCGGCAATCGCCTGAGCGGCGAGAGTACGCCCAACCAGACCGCCATCCAGTACGCGTACGACAGCAACGGGCGCATCAGCAGCGTACAGGCCACCCCCAGCGGCGCCACCACGGCGCCACCGACGGTGGTCAGCAACGTCAGTTATCTGCCCTTCGGGCCGATCAGCAGCTACACCCTGGGCAACGGGCAAACCATCACGCGCACGTACGACACCAACTACCGGCTCACCGACCTGACCAGCCCGGCGCTCAACCTGCACCTGGCCCGCGACGCGATGGGCAACATCGTTGCGCTGGGCAACGGCCCCGGCGCCAATCCAACCACGGAAACCTACAGCTACGATCCGCTCTACCGGCTCACCGGCATCACGGATGCCGGCACCGCGCTGGAAAGCTACACCTACGACCGCACCGGCGACCGGCTGAGCAAGACGGCAACCGATGTGGTCACGGGAGGCGGTACGTATAGCTACACCCCCGGCACCCATCAGCTGGCCAGCATCGGCAATGCCGCGCGCGCCAACGATGCCGACGGCAACACCACCGCCAGCGTGATGGGCGCCGAGACGTTCGGCTTCGCCTACAATGGGCGCAACCGGCTGATCCTGGCGCAGCGCAACGGCAGCACCGTGGGCACCTACACCTATAACGCCCTGGGCGAACGCATCGGCAAGGTGACCGGCGTCGGTACCGCGAGTTATGCCTACGACGAAGCCGGCCACCTGATCGGCGATGACGAGACGAGCGGCACCACGTCGCCAAAGGGCAAAGGCAAACACCACCACAAACACAAACACCACCACCACCATAAACATCACCATCCCGGCACAGCCACCCTGAACGACCGTGACTATGTGTGGCTGGGGGATCTGCCGGTGGCGGTCATCGACAACACCATCAACGGCAGCGTCACCACCAGCACGGTCGACTACGTGACGGCCGACCAGCTCGGTACGCCACGGGCGGTGACCGACGGCACCGGCGCTGTGATCTGGCAGTGGGCCTACCAGGGCAACCCGTTTGGGGAGCAGCAGCCGACATCTTCGACAGGCTACGTGCTCAACCTGCGCTACCCGGGGCAGTATTACGATGCGGAGTCGAATACCAGCTACAACATGTACCGGACCTATGAGGCGGCGACGGGACGGTATCTGCAGAGTGATCCGATCGGACTAAACGGCGGCATCAGTACGTATGCCTATGTGTGGGGGGATCCACTGGGCAACATAGATCCGTCGGGCTTATCATCGCTCATCTACACTGCGTCAACGCATACGCTCACTGTAGTGAATGGAGCGGGCGTGGCACTAGAAAGCTTTCCGGCTGCAAACAATACACAAAGAAACAGCAGGGGGGCTTGGCCAGTTGGTACCTATGCCTACGCTTACTTCAATCCTCATTCTGGTGACGGTCCCGAGAGCGCTTATGGTTCGAACGGGATCAATGTTTTTAATCTCCCCGGATGCGCAGGCTGCGGGGTCCATTCAGGTAGGCAGGATAAGCCCGATGGCTTGGGAAGATCAGGAGTTTTCCACGCGACCCTTGGTTGTATCAGAACCACCGATGATGGCACTGGCCTTATTCGGCAACTTGCCAATGCAGGTGACCCGCTCACAGGGCTGACAGTGACTAATACTCCTGTTATTACAAATTTGGCACCTTTAGACCCGTCACTATCAGGCGGCCCAGCCATTTATCCACCGGATCCGCGACCATGACATTTCTTTATCGAAATCGAGTTTGGCTTCAAAACACGGGTTTCATGGCTTTTCAAGTCGTACTGATAGCGACGTTCATGGTGAGTATGACAAGCACCTCCTTCGCAGCAACGAAAACGTGCCCGCAAGACCAAGCAATGAAAGCAATGAGTGAAGCTTCAAATCTAAAAACATGGGATGAAGTTTTCAAGTCGTATCGGAAATACAAGCACTGCGATGACGGAGCCATTGCCGAAGGTTATAGCGCTTCTGTCGCCTATTTGCTTGCAAGCCGCTGGACGGATATTGAAACGCTGGTAAGGCTATCAAATGCCAATCCGTATTTCAGGCGATTCGTGATAAATCATATTGATGAAACCATGAATATGGATCAAGGTAAGAGCATCAAAAAAAATGCTGCAACAAAATGCCCATCGAAGGCTAAGCATCTGTGTGTGGCAATTCAACAGCGCTTCGTGGAACTTGGATTTTGAGCGGTGGTTGCAGATACCTGATTCGCCCTCAGCCACAGGGCGCGTGATTTGCGACGGCGCTGGGTGACGATGACGCGCTCTCCTCCGCCGAGAGCACGCGCCAAGTCGGCGGCAAAGCAGATGGGGACGGCGTGGACTGCTGCCGGTCTCGTGGAAAGCTTAGGGTCGCGTCTTGTATTGTCGCACATGATTTTCAGAAAGTCTCCCGCGCCGACGGGCGCTAAGCGCCCGCCGCGCGTCCGCCAAACGCCGGACGATGGTTCGCCGTTGGCGCACCACGGTCATCAGTAACCAGCGGTGCGGCCATTGTATGGAAACACGTGTGGCCATCGAGATCAGCGGAGCGCTATTTCCCCGCGGCCGGCGGATCCGTTTGTCGGAGGGCGGCGTTTCCGCCGGGAAGCCGAAGGGCAGCTATGGAGTGACTGGATAAGGATGACGACTGTCTCAAAGTGGCCGACGGCGGCCCGACAGCGGCCGCGCAAGCTACGAAGAACTCACTGTAGCCGCGCTCAACCCGAACGCAGACATGGTGCATCCAGTGAAAGCGAGGGGATGTCGCATCAAAGATAGCCTACCGGGGATCAAAGGCCTGAGCCCCGCCGCTTGCTACCCTTACCCAGACTTCCTACCCACACCCCTTGCCATCCAGGCAATAGCTCAATTTCAACCACATCGTGCGACCATTGAGGAGATAGAACGACTCACTGCCGAATTCGCTCGACGTCACCGGCGGCCGGCGATTGGTCAGGTTGGTACCTTCAAGGGATACGCCGTAGCGATCGAAACGGTAGCCCACGGTCGTGGCGAGGGTCGCATAGCCGCCAACAGGCGCGGTGTTCTGTTCGTCCAGGTACCGTCGGCCGACAAAGTTACCGACGAGCGTGGTGTAAAACCCGGCTTTCGGCGTGTAGAGAATCCCTGCCGATGCCAGGATGCGCGGTGCCAGTGTCAACGCCCTTCCGGCGACATCGACGTAGTTACCGGTGTTGGGATCGGCGAACAAGTAATGTGTGAAATGCGCATCGTGGTACGCGAGGCTACCCACTAGTGACAGACTGGGGGTGACTTGCAAGTGCGCTTCGAGCTCAGCACCGCTCAACCGCTCCCCTGCTGCGTTGACCAGGACTCCAGCATTGGTGGGGACGACAAGGTTCTTGAAGTTCTGCAAAAACACTTCCGCCTGCCAGTTCAATCGTCCGTCGATGGCGACTCCCTTGAGACCGGCTTCGTAGCTTTGCGCGGTCTCGGGTAGCAGCACGGCGGGCTGGTAGTCCGGTCCGAAGTCGAGCGCCGAAGGCTTGAAGGCATTACGGTAATCGGCATAGAGCACCGCTTCATCAGATCCGCTCTGCCAGAAGCGGTAGCTAGCACCCAGCGTTTCCGTTGGCTTGATGACATCCCTTCGGTCGGATTCGGAAACGAGTGGGTTGGCGTCGACCAGGTCGGATGAGAACTTGTGCTCGTAAGTCTCGTTCAGGCGCAGGCCTGCCACGACATTCCATTGACTATCCGGATTCCAGTCGATCTGCGCGTATTGCCCAAGGAAAATGCGGCGATCGTTGACCATGCCAATTTCGTTGACGGGTACCGTCGCCGTAGGCGGGGGTAGGACAGATCCGTCCAGCGGCACCGTATAGGCACTGTTGCCGTTCTGGGTGGTCTGGGTGCCGTGCCCGTATAGCGCATCGGCACCGACCATGACGGTGACACTGTCGCCGATAGGATGAGTCAGGTGAGTGTCGAAGTAATCGTCATCGATTCGGCGATTCTGTTTCTGGGTATCGGCGGCGCCGCTCAGATCGGGGTGCAGAAACGCGCGGATGTCGGTGATGTTGGAATGGGTGACCGAGATGAGGGTGCTCCACTCCCCCCATCCCACGCTGCGGGAATAGCCGAGCGCCAGGTGGTATTGGTCCTGATCGATCCTTGCGTCCGCGGGATTGAAATTGGCATCGATGGGCGTCGCGGGGGTGAGCGTCGTACCGACTCGAATGACGGGGCTGGGTGGCACGTCCCGGACGATCGATACATTGGCATCAATGGTCAGCGTGCTGTCATCGAGGCTCAGCGCGCCCCGGTACAAGGCCTGTCGGTTCGAAACGGATTCTCGGTGGTCGGAGAATCCGAGATTCTGTCCGTCGACCGCGAGTGACTGCTTGTAGTTACCCACCTGTGGCAGCACGAGGGCTGCCGATCCGCTCCACGATCCATGATTTCCATAGGCGATATTGACTTCATTGGAGGCCTGGCCCGCCGGATAGTGGAGCGCCTGCACGATCCCCACGAAAGAGGTCGCGCCAAACATGACCGGTGCAGCTCCCTTGACGACTTCGATGCGCTGCACGTCGTTCAAGTCGAAGGTGGTGATCATGGGGTTGAAAGCACCACCCCAGGGCACGCCATCAACAACCAACAGGAAAGCATCGAATTCGTGCAGGCCCCAGAATGCAGGCACGGCGCTCGATGGTCCGGCGTCGCCGCCCGCCGGCGCCTCGACACCCGGAACCAGGTCCAGTGCGGTGGCCATGTTCGACGCGCCGCGGCGGCTCAATTCGTCGCCTTGGACGACGGTGATCATCGCGGGCGTCTGATCGACCGGCTTGGCTACCTTCGACGTGGTGACCTCGACCACCGGCAGCGTTTGAACGGAATCTTTGGCATGGGCCATGGCACTGAGACCCATCAGCACCGCGACGGCAAGTGGGCGAAATTGCATGGTGAAATCTTCCCCTAACAAATTGCTATTCCTCTCCAGAAGCTGGATCGGGGCATTGGCCTAAGCGCATTTCGAATGGCGTGAGTATATTGGCGCTCGCCTTGTCTAGCGCCCTTGGACGTCAAGCCCGCCACGATGCGGACGCAAGCGTGGAGTCACTTGCCCGTGACCGAGTAGCTCTTTATCCACTGAGGCGTCGATCATTCAGCCCTCAGGGGAACGCTTTGATGGCTTGCTGTCACCCATCCCGCGAAGGACAATGAGGGATGGCAGTTTTCCGCAAGAGAACTCATTCGAGATTTGTCGCATGGCTGGCGCTTGCTGCCATGTGGCTCACAGTCGTCATGCCTGTGATCTCGCGCAGCATGCCCAACATGCCCGACGGCGTGGGGGTAATGGGGGCGATGGATCACGGCTGTCGGGGCAGCTCGCACGAATCTAGCAAACAACATCACCCGTCCACGGCGCCTGATCCATCGTCCACGCTCGACAAGTGCGGCTACTGCGGTCTGTTTTGCCATAGTCCTATGGTGGCGGGTACATCCCTACCACCCCTGCCGCCGCTGGCGTTCCCGGCAGCGACGCTGCTTTCCCCCGCTGTACCCTCCGGTCCGACGCCGCATCTCCTGAGTGCGCCGCCGCGTGGACCACCGTCACTGGGCTGACCATGCTTGTGCTTAACGAACGGGCCTGCCTCGCTGGTAGCGGGCAACTCTTCGTCTTGGCTACATCTCAAGCACCGTATACCAGCCGAACTCCCACGCCTCACATCCGCCACCAGCCGCCATGGCTTGCTGGGCCTGCGGGTGTGCTGTTTTGACGCGGCCTGTTTGCGCTGCACGGCGGCCGCATCACTAATCCAGGATTCTCCATGACTATTTCGCATCGATTCAAAGCCATCGCGGCGCTTCCGCTGGCCTTGCTGCTTTCTGCTCTACCCATCGCGGCTCATGCATGCGCGACATGCGGGTGCTCGCTCAGCACCGACGCCGCCACCGGCTACTCCTCGCAATCTGGCTGGCGCTTGAATCTGGACTACACCTATATCGACCAGAATCAGTTACGCAGCGGAGGGAGCACGGCCACTCCGGAGCAGGTGGTCAATCAGCCATCCAACCCGTCACTGGGAGGCGGTGAGATTGAACGTGACACCACCAATCAATACATGAATCTCTCAGTGGCTTACCGCTTCAACGCAGACTGGGGCGTGAGCCTGCTGCTGCCGTATGTAAAGCGTGACCACTCCACCTATGGCGGTCAGGTACAGCCTTACACCCCAGCGGAAAGCGCGCCGGACCAGCTCAGCCAGGCATCCCTCTCCAGCTTGGGCGACATGAAGCTGCTGGGCAGCTACCAGGGCTTCCTGCCCACGCACAACCTTGGGGTGCAATTTGGACTCAAACTGCCAACCGGCAACTATGGCGGCCAAACCGCAACTGGCGCCTTTGTTGGTTCGCCCGTCTTGTTCAAGAACGGCCCGGGCGCCGGCCAGGCCCTGGATACGAGCCTGCAGGCGGGCACCGGGAGCACCGACTTGATCGTGGGCGCCTATTACTATCAGCCGATCAGCCAGGATTTCGATGGCTTCGTCAACGGCCAATTCCAGTCGGCCGTCGCCGAAAAGCTCAGCGCGGCGGGCGCCAATTACCGGCCTGGCAACCTAGCCAGCATGAGCATTGGCCTGCGCTACGAGGCACACGCCGACTGGGTGCCACAGCTGCAACTCAACCTGCAGCACAAGAGTGCTGATCAGGGCGCGCTAGCAACATCGCCCGACAGTGCTGGCACCGTGGCTTACCTCAGCCCGGGCATTAGCGCCAGCCTTAGCAAAAACTTGCAGCTCTATGCATTCGTGCAGGTGCCGGTGTACAGCCACCTGGCCGGCTACCAGCTATTCCCGCGCTGGACCGGCACGGTCGGTATCAGCATGGGCCTGTGACCACTCGCTCTCACCGGATGGACTTGCCATGACTGCAGAAACAGACACCGGAACGCCTGCTCGCCACGCCACCCTCGCAGGGTTCCGGCGTCTTGCGAGGGCGCTGATGCGACTCGGCCTGATGAGCCTGCTGCTGGCGCTGTGGCAGGTACCGGCGCACGCCAACGATCTGATCGTGGGCCAGCCGGCGCCGCCGATCACCCTGACCACGCTGGACGGCCAAAAGATCGCCACGCGCGACCTGCACGGCAAGGTGGTCATCGTCACGTTCTGGGCCACCTGGTGCGCGCCCTGCCGAGAGGAATTGCCGTTGCTTTCGCGGTATGCGCAACAGCACGCCAAAGAGGGACTGGTGGTACTCGGATTCAGTCTCGACACACCCGATGACCTGAGCAAGGTGCGCGCGGTGTCGCGCACTCTCGCCTTTCCGGTGGGGCTGCTCGGCGATCCTCACGTGCCAGGCTATGGCCGCATATGGCATCTGCCCGTGAGCTTCACCATCGACCGTGAGGGGCGGCTGATCGACGATGGATGGAAGGACAGGCAGCCTGCATGGACACAGGCACGTTTAGAACGAGTCGTTACACCCCAGTTGGGCCTGGCTCGCCGGCCTGAACTGCCTCTGGTCCCTCACGGCAATGGCTGCTTTGAGGCATGCATTTGTATCTGGCGACCGGCCGGTTTTGGCCGATTCTGTTGAAAAACTCCGTCTTAACGAATGGACGTCCAAATTCTCGATCACGACGGCCGTGACAATTCGATTCTGTACAAATTTGCGCGAACGGTCTGACAGAACGCGATTGTCGCGGTTGATTTTTCACGCATCAGACGAGTTCAAATTTTCGAAGCGAGTTTTTCAACAGAATCGGCCGGTCAGCGACCTTTGGTTGGAGCGCGCCGACTGGCCGCGAGCTGCCTTTGCGGGATCGATGAGAGCCGTGCAAGCTGCGCATCCACACCTGAGCCGCTTCACGGTGTGATTTTCGCCTGATTTCGCGCCGCCCCAAGGCGCTCAGGCTGTTCTTGATTCAGGTCGGACAGCCTTCGAGTGGTCCACTTTTTGATGCCCGTTCCGGCTCGGCTTCCGGTGCAAATCCGCCGCGTTGCCACCACTCCGGGGAGGCATCCGTCTCGGCACTTGCAATACTTAGATATCTGTCTAATTATCTACACAACGAAACTGTCCGGTGCCCGTGTGAAGCAGCAAGAGGTGTTCAAGGCGATGGCCGATCCCACGCGACGCGCGATCCTCAAGCGCCTGCAGGGTGGCGCGCTGACCGCCGGCGAGATCGGTGAGGCGTTCGACATCACCTCGGCTTCGCTGTCGCATCATTTCGCTGTGCTCAAGCACGCCGACTTGGTGCGCACCGAGCGGCGCGGCCAGTTCATCGTCTATTCGCTCAACAGCACCGTGTTCGAGGATCTGGCGCGCATGTTGATGGATATTTTTCCTGGCAAATCGATATCGAGGGACAAGCGATGAGGATCAATCGCAGTTGGATGGTGTCGTTGGCGTTTTTCCTGGTTGCCGTGATCGGGGCGACGTGGCTGTACCCGCGGCTGCCGGTCGAGGTGCCGACGCATTGGGATTTCAATGGCCATGTCAACGGATACATGTCCCGATTCTGGGGCGCTGCGTTTCCGGCGCTGATGATCCTGGCGCTTGTGTCGCTGACGTGGGTGCTGCCGGCGATTTCGCCGCGACGTTTCGAGATTCGCCCGTTCGCCCAAATATACGTGCTGCTGATGCTGGCCGTGCAGGGCCTAGTGCTGGTGCTGGGCCTGGCCACGCTGCTGGCGGCCGCCGGGTACGCCATCCCCATGCCCAAGCTGGTCATGCTGGGTACCGGTGCGTTGTTCATGATCCTGGGCAACTACATGGGCAAGCTGCGCAAGAACTTCTTCGTCGGCATCCGCTCACCCTGGACGCTGGCCAGTGACGCGGTGTGGGAACGTACCCATCGCGTGGCCGGTTGGTTGTTCATGCTCGCCGGGCTGCTGGTCGTCGTGCTGACCCTTGCCGGCGCTCCGCCGTGGCTGACGCTCGCGCTGCTCGTCGCGGCCGGACTGATTCCCTATGGCTACTCGCTGGTCATCTACCAGCGACTTGCGCTACGACTCAGCGGTCGCCGCCTGTCCCCGTTCCAACTTCAACCTTCGAGGTCATCAACATGATTCGACGAGCCCTTTGCGTCGCGCTGTTCACCCTGGTTCCGGCCCTATGCGCGGTACATGCCGCCGAGGCGCCGCCTGTCTGCCAGACCCACTCCACGGCATTGCTAGACGCCCTGGCGCGTCAGGACTACGCGCACGCCGGCACGGATTTCGACGCCGCTGTCGCGCAGGCGCTAGGTTCCGACCGGCTGCAGGCGGTGTGGAAGCAACTGCAGGGCCAGTTCGGCCGATACCGTGCCCACGGCGCACCGGAAGCCAAGA
>Ga0307376_10000733_pt1 | contig 39259 bp, 49 predicted proteins | sample TR2MG_FD_202536 | JGI IMG/M metagenome (GOLD analysis project Ga0307376, IMG submission 202536) | Soil microbial communities from Risofladan, Vaasa, Finland - TR-2 | ecosystem: Environmental > Terrestrial > Soil > Coastal area > Acid sulfate soil | place: Finland: Risofladan, Vaasa | collected...
TTTGAACAAAATTCAATTCATTCAATAGTAACCGATCCGCCATATGGAATTAATTTTATGAATCATAAATGGGATTATGAAATTCCATCTATTGAAACCTTCAGAAAGATGTTAAATGTATTAAAGCCAGGTGGAATTTTATTGTGTTTTTCTAGTCCAAGAACTTATCATAGAATGGCTGTTAATATAGAGGATGCTGGTTTTGAAATACGAGATTGTTTAATGTGGCTTTACGGAGGGGGATTCCCAAAATCACAATCTATTAAAGATCTATTAGTAAAATATTTCAAAAAGAACGAAATTAAAGCCAGTGAGTTTGATAATATCATTGAAATTTTTAGAAAATATAGGACTTGTGCATTAAAACCTGCTTATGAGCCTATTATCATGGCAATGAAACCATTAGAAGATAATTATGCCAATAACGCAGTAAAACATATTTGTGCCGGATTAAACATAGAAGAATGCAGATTGGAACATAAGGGTAAAAAATGGGAGAAACCAAGGGGTGGAATATGGAAAACCGAAAAAGAATCTAAGGCAATTTTAGTTGACAATGATGTTGGTAGGTTTCCTTCAAATCTTATATATGAGGAATCTGAAAAAGTTATAGAATCATTAATAAACAGTATTGATGAGGCGATGAATATTAAGGAAAAAGATTTTATAACAAGAATTTTTTATTGTGCAAAAGTAAAAGGTGAAATAAAAGAAGGTAATAATCATCCAACAATAAAGCCAACATCTTTGATGCAATATCTTTGTAGATTGGTTAAACCTCCTGTATCTGATGGAGTAATCTTAGATCCATATATGGGCAGTGGATCTACTGGTGTAGCATGTATCAATGAAGGGATAAAATTTATAGGAATTGAGAAAGAAAAAGAATATTTTAACGTATCTTGTGATAGATTTGAAAAAGCCATTGAATTAAATAGGGGGTTGTTTGATGAATTCATTTGATTATAGTTCCGAAGAAATAGATAAAGAAATAGATAAACTTGAATTATTTATGAGCGGCATTGAATTAGATTCTAAATTGTATAGAGATAGAACAGTAGAGGAGGACTTCAATGGCATTTTAAACCCTTCTATATTATTTAATGATTTGGTTTTTGAAAAGAAAATATATGTTAACTACCCAGAGTTTTGGGATCTTTATTATGGGGATGCTGATAGAATAAATCTTTTAGATAAATTATATGATTCAAGGTATAAATATATGACAAAAGAGAATTATATAAAAGGTGTAAAAGCAAGAATATATCGTGCATATTTTGGTTTTTTGACAGAATATAACTCCTTTTTAAAAATTTTGAAAGTCTTTGGGAAAGATGCAGTAACAAGAAGCGTAAGGAATGATTGTAGGGGAGTTGATATTACTGTAAAATATAACAATGAAGTTTATCATATTCATATATTTGTGGATACTCCGATTTCAAGAAAATATGTAGATAATAAAATAAATAAAAAATGTAATACTATGCTTGAAGGAATTCATGTATATATGCCATATTCAATAAATCATTATAAGGATACTATTCATCGTGGAAATAAATTAAAAGGAGGGGTTTATGTCTTTCCTGAAAAATATGTTCTCTATTTTAAAGGAGAAATAGATAAAGGGAATCTCAAAAACAGAATTGTTATGGCAGGTAATGATGGGTTATTTGTTTACTAATCGTTGTGAAGTGGTTTTACAAGAAAATAGAAAAATGAAAAAAATCATACAAGAAGCAATTGATATATTACAAGAGTCAGACAGATTATTGTGTAACTCTACTGTGAAAACATGTCAAATTAAGGATCGTGAAAAAAGAAAGTTAGTAAATGATCATATATATAAGGCGAGACTTAATATTCAAGACGCAATAGATGACCTTGTTGATAATGAAGATTTAGAATTATATACAATTTGTTAAATGTCCATATGTTCGCACAGTTTAACTATCTCTTTAATACAATCTGTTAGATTTGCCATTCTAGATACCTCTTGTATGTCTTTTTTGAAATATTCCATAATCTCTTTTCCTTCAGACATGTATTGTTTTCTAAGCACATAAGATGGATGCAGAGTTGGCATAATGTTAATAGTCTTATTGTTGAATTTCTTGTGAATCCATTTGCCTCTAATTTTAGTTATTCCTTCTAGTCCTAATAGAAATTTTACAGATTTGGCACCTATTAACAATAAAAAGTCTGGATTCGTCAATCTTAGTTCTTCTTTTAACCAAGTATTCATACAGGATTTTACTATGTTATCATCTGATGGGAATTTGTTATTTTCTGGGCGACATGGAATAGTATTGGTTATTAGACTGTTATATCTTGTAAAATTATATTCTTTTAACACGCTTCTTAGTAGTTGTCCTGCTTTACCTACGAATGGTTTCCCTTCTTCTATTTCTGTGGAGCCTGGACACTCTCCAATTATTACAACTTTTGGATTAATTTTATTACCATCTGAGCATACCACACAATTATATGTTAATCCTACCGTACATGATCGGCATTGGCGTTTCTCATTTTCAAAATCTGAATATGTGTTAAATTCTTTATATTTCATTAAATTTTATCCTTGATATGTATTTGTATTCTAGTATAATGGCATGGTAGTATTATACATCATGGTAAGAATGGTTCAAGTAAAAGATAGACAAAAAGGAAGATATAATGCAAAAGTATGTTTTGGTGGTATATGATTTTTATGAAATAAAAAATGGTTTGATTAGTAAAAAAGAGAAATTTGAGCGTGTTCCATTTGGAGAAGATACAGTTGAGTATAATAGTAGCGCGAGTTATGCAGATAATGTTTGCAACTTTGTAGGAGAATGTATGGAAAGTCAAGCTGTTTGTATGGGAGACAAATACATTCCCATTCATGATATCCATGGATTTTACTTTGATATAGAATGTAAAGAGGAAAAACAGGAACCAAAAAAGATAGAAATACCAGAAAAGTTAGTAGAAACTATTCCAGTTAAGAAACCAAACATTTCTCAGCGAGAGAAACTAGGTAATAGAAGGCGAAATAAATTCAGAAAAATGAATCGTAGGCGCGAAAAGATTCCTGCTGCTACCACTTTACCATTTAATGTAGAAAATGTTCCTTCTGATTCAAAGGTTGATTCTATTGAAACAACAAATGATGGTGCTATTGATGGAATAGTTCCACATCATCAAGACGAAGATTTCTAAAATAATAGTTGCTTAAATAAGAAAGTTTAAAAAAGATAGTTAAAAATGAGTATAAAAGATAATTTAGGCGAGCGTATGAAATCTTTTTATGAAGGAAGGTCTCAGACCTATCTTCTTAGGAGAACTCCAGTTATTATAAGAGTCGATGGATGCCACTTTCATAATTTTTGTAAGCGTTTTGAAAAGCCCTATGATAAACTCTTAAATGATTGTCTTAACAATACACTAAAGTATCTCTGTGGGAAAGTGCAATGCGTTAAATTAGGTCAAAGACATTCAGATGAAATGTCATTGTTGCTTCTAGATTATGAAAATTTAACAACCGAACCATATTTTGAATATAATGTTCAAAAAATTTGTTCTATTGTTGCTTCTATGGCATCAACAGAATTTTGTAAGCAATTAACAAAAGATACTATTTCTAGAACAGAAAATAATGTTTTGCTATGGAATGAAGATTGGCCTACTTTTGATGCTCGTTGTTTTAATATACCGGAAAACGAAGTCTCTAATTATTTCCATTGGAGGCTTCTTGATTGCAAGCGAAGTTCTATCAATATGATGGCTCAGTCTCTTTTTAGTCATTCTCAGTTACAAAATAAAACATGTAATGAAATGCAGGAAATGATGTTTCAGGAAAAGGGAATTAATTGGGATACTTTGCCTCAAGAACAAAAAAGCGGGATGCTTTGTACGAAGAAGTTAATCAAAAAACCGATAGAAAAAGGGCCAGAAGCGGGGAAAGTTTGTTATAGAAATGTTTGGGAAACTGATCCTGCTCCAAAACAAAAAAGTGATTTGGATGGAATCATACGTGATGTTTTGTGCTTTACCAAATTTATTGGTTTTGAAGAATAGTCATTCTACTATATTTTTCATTTGTATAATATGTAAAAGGAGTATGCTAAGATGTTAGTAGGAATTTGTGGAAAATCTGGTTCAGGAAAAGATACTATTGCTGATTATTTAGTTTATAGGCATTCCTTTTATAAGATAGCTTTAGCAGATCCAGTAAGAAGGATTATTAAGGATGTTTTTGTTCTTTCCGATCATGAAATTTATGATAGATGTGCAAGAGAACAGCCCTTGTTACAATGGGATGATTGGAGCGTAAGGAAGTTATTACAGACCATTGCAACCGAATTATTTAGAAATAATATTGATAAAGATGTTTGGGTTAAGTCTTTGTTTTTGAGAATTCAATCAGATCCGTTAACAAATTATGTAATCCCAGATATTAGATTTAAAAACGAATTAGACTATTTGAAAAATAAATGCTCTGATTTTTTCTCAATTAAAGTGAAACGCAATGGTTTTGATGGTAACGTTGGAATTAAAGAACATGAAAGTGAATCATACGATTTAGAAACTGATTGTACTATTGAGAATAATGGAGATTTTAATAGTCTATATCAAAAAATAGACAATCTTTTAATAAAACAATATACGTAATGTAAGGAGTTAAAAATTATGAAAAAGCCAGTTGCTATAAATATTCCAGAAATACAAAAGTATTTAAAAACAAATCATACTAAATTTATTAAAGATGTAGGTGTTTTTTCCAGTAAAATATCACAAGACCACCAGTTACGATTAACTAGAATGGTTGCAAGAATTACAAGAATAATAGAATGTTTTGTAGAAAGTAAAATCATAGATCAATTTTTCCCGTATAGTCTTCCTTATGCAGATAATGAGTATACAAGATCTTTTAGTTTAAAAAAGAACGGATACGCTGATTCAGTTTATTTATGGACAGATGGTGAAACTATAATCTTCGGGGACAGTTTAATTCCAATTTCTACAGAATGCGAAAGCATTAAGATTACAAACCAAGATAATTTTGACGGAATAGATTTTACAAAAATTTTATTGGATTATATACATAGGAAAATTTATTCTCGCAAAGAATCTTATGAACAAAGAATTTTCGGTATATGACATTAAAGAACAAGTCATTAAAAAGCACTAGGTTTAAAAATGGAAAATAAAAAAGTAGACTTCTGCCATTTACATAATCACAGTCATTTTAGTCTTTTGGATGGGTTATCTTCCCCAAAAGTATTAGCTAAAACTGCTTCTGAAATGGGATTTTCTGCATTAGCTTTAACAGATCATGGTAGTTGTGCAGGTCTTTTAGAATTTCAAAAAGCATGCGAAGAATATAAAATAAAACCAATTATGGGATGTGAATTTTATACAACTGCTGATCATAGAAATCAAACAAAAGATTCTAATACGTACCATTTAATTTTGCTTGCTAAGAATTATGTAGGTATTAAAAACCTTATGCATTTAGGTACTTATTCTGAAAGGTTTGGTAAATATAGAAAACCAAGAATAGATATTGAAATGCTAGCTTCGTCTAGTGAAGGTTTAATTTGTTCAACAGCATGTTCGGCAGGAGAATTGCCAATAAGATTGTTATCAGGAGATGAACAAGGGGCAACCAAATTCGTAGAACAATATAAATCTATATTTAAAGATGATTTCTATTTGGAAATTATGATGCACAAATATCATGAAGGTAATAAAGATCAGGAAGTTCGTGAAAGAAAGGTTGCTAGATTGCTTTATGATATGGGTAAAAAACATAATGTTAAAGTTATTGCAACTAATGATGCTCATTATGCTAGACGTGATGATGCTAAATATCACGATGTGTTGCTAGCAATGCAAACGCATGATCATATTAAAAACCCTAAAAGATTTACGTTTAATGGAGATGAGTTCTATTTGAGGCCGTATGAAGAAATGCAACAATTGTATTCTAGTGTTCCGGAAGTACTTAAGAATACAATGGAGATTTATGAAAAAGTCGAAGGTGGACCATTGCTTTATAAGTCTGAGGATTTATTACCTGATTTTAAAGTTCCACAAGGGTATAAAGACGAAGCAGCATATCTTAAGGATCTTGTAAAAGATGGAATGAAATCTAAAGGTTTTATAGATAAGCCAGAATATAGAGCAAGAATTAAATTTGAGATGGATAATATTATAAAATGCGGTTATATTAAATATTTTCTAGTTCTTTGGGATATTATTAGTTTTGCCAAAAGACAAGGAGTACGCGTGGGGGCGGGTCGCGGGTCCGCTGTGGGATCTTTAGTTTTATATGTTTTAGACATTACCAAACTAGATCCAATTAAATACGATTTGCTATTTGAAAGATTTATTAACCCTGAGCGTATTAGCCCTCCTGATGTAGATGTGGATTTTGATTATGTTCGTAGAGATGAGATTTACCAATACATTTATGATAAGTATGGACAAGACCATTGTTCGAAGATTGGAACATATAATACATTTGGTGCTAAGGCTGTAATTAGATATGGTTCCAAAGCTTTAGATCTAGGTAAAGATTGGGAAGCATATACTGTTTCCAAAGCAAAAAACCCTTCTGTTAGAATAGATCAATTCAAGGCTAGTTTAGATGTAGCAGATCGTATTTCAAAAGAAATCCCATTGGGACCAAACGGATCTATAGAAAACACTTTAAAAACTTCAGATAATTTCAGAAGGTATATGAAAATGTATCCTGACCTTTTAGATGTTTCTAGGCATATTGAAGGAACAGTTAATTCGGCAGGAGTTCATCCTGCTGGTATTGTGATATGTAAGAACCCAATTGATGAACATATCCCGTTACGAGAATCCAAAGGGCAAATATGCTCACAATTTAATGGCCCTGAGGTTGAGGAATTAGGACTTCTTAAATTTGATTTTTTAGCAATTAAAACACTTACTTTAATTGAAAACACAGTAAAGATGATTCGTGAGCGTCATGGTATTGATATAGATGTTGATAATCTAGAGCCTAATGACTCAAAGGTATTTGATTTTCTAAATGGCAAAATAAGAAATATGGATAATAGGGGGATATTCCAATTTGAAAGTGGGGGAATAGCTAGTTTGCTTAGGAGTATACGTGTTGATACTTTTGAAGATATGATTGTTGCAAATGCTTTATATCGTCCTGGTCCACTTGGGGCGGGAGTACACGATCTCTATTGCGAATACAAACATGGTAGAAAAGAAATAAAGTATTTACACCCTAAAATGGGAGAGGTACTTAAGAACACTTATGGGATTATGGTTTATCAGGAAGACCTAATGAAAGTGTCTCAAGAACTTGCCGGATTTACTAAGGGACAATCAGATACACTTAGAAAAGTTATAGGTAAGAAAAAGATTGAACTAATTAAAAAAGAACATTTGGATGAAAAGTTTATCGAAGGTTGTAAAAAGAATGGAATCTCAGAAAATGTTGCTAAAGAGATATTTAAGCAGATTGAATTCTTCGGTGGATATGGATTTAATAGATGCTTATCTGGAGATACTTTGGTTGAAAATAAAATTGATGGATTTAAGTACAATTTAAAAGATCTTTGTGATTTTAAGTTTGGTAGAAAGTATAATCCCAAAGGATGTAGAGATATTGTTTTGGATAGTTATGTTAATGGGAATATTGTTGAAGATGACCTTGTGGAAGTATTTGAAACGGGGGAACAAGAATTGTATGAAGTTGAATTAGAAAATGGGATGGTTGTAAAATGCACCATGGAACATAAGTTTTATTGTTCTGATGGAGATCCACATACTCTAAAGGAGATAATAGAAAAAGATTTAGATTTATTTATGGGCAAAGTAAAATATTATTTTAATTCATATGATAGCAGACTGTGGCATGCATCAATTTTAAATGGATGCGATGGTTATTTGAAAGGTAAATTGGAATGGGCTGTAATTGACGATGACGGAGGAATCTGTATCGCTCTATGTCCAAATAAAACAGATGCGGAAGTTATTGCTGAAAAACTAAATGGAATTCCCACTTTTAAAACTCAAAAAAGTAAAATAAAATCTGTTAAATCTGTTGGCAAGCAAATGACGTATAATGTTGAAATGGAAGGAAATCAACATAACTATAAAATTGTAAATTCGCATGGTGCATGCGTTTATAGTAAGAATAGCCATAGTTGTGCCTATAGTTTTCTAGCATATCAAACAGCCTATTTAAAAGTATATTATCCTATAGAATTTATGTGTAACTTATTATCTTCGGAATTGAACAGCGGAGATAAAAATAAAAAAATGGATCTTTATTTTTCAGAAACAACTAGAATGGGAATTTGTATTAAGCATACTGATTTAAATTTAAGTAAACTTAATTTTACAATTGAAAAAGGGATTAGTGACATCACTGGAGAGCCAATAGAATATATTCGTTCTCCTTTAAATATTTTAGATGGAGTTGGAGATAAGGCTGCAAATGAAATTGTTTCTAAACAGCCATTTTCAAATCTTAAAGACTTTTTATCTAGGGTTGACTTATCTAAAGTTGATGTTAGGGTTTTTCAGAAACTAGTTGAGAAGAAATGCTTGCCAGATTCGTGGGAAAAAATGGTTTCTGATAAAGTGATGGATAATTACCACAAGATAAGAGAAGAGATAGACAAGGAAAAGGCTAGTTTGAAAAAGGAAAAATCTTATCTTTCACAGTTTAGCGGAGGATTATTTGATGATTTAGGAAATGTAAAAATTTCTCTTTAGAAAATGTATAATGACTAAATGAATGATAAACATAATGGAGATATCTATGAATAAAAGAAAGATAGCTGGATGCGTAAATGTTAGAATTAGAACCGGAGATTTTCAGCATATTGAAGTTGTAAAATATGCAGAAGAAGAAATAGAATATTCTTCTAAAGAAGAGTTAATATCAAAAGAAGATGATCTTAATAACGATTTGATTGAATGTGTATTGCGTAGTTTAAAATCTACTGCCGAGCGTACTGGCAAGGGCAAGGCAGAAGCTATTGAAGTAGAACAAAGACTTTCTAAAGTAATTCCTGAATGGTTAGCTAATGATCCTATTCCAAATATTGCAAATGGAGCGAAAAAAGTTTTAAATACTGTTTCTACTAAACAAAAGGCAGAAAAAGACAAAGAGGAATTAGCTGAAAAAGACCTTATTGATGGAGAAATTACTTTAACTGGTTCCAACAATCAAGAAGACAAAGATAAAAAGAAAAAGTTTAATCAGTATGTAAAAGATGTAAAAGATGCAAATACCGCTATAGATGTAAAAGATGCAAAAGATGATGTTGGTGATTTATTTGAGGAAGATAATAAAACAGAGAAAACAGAGAAGACTGTTATTCCTAAATCAGATAAATCAGATAAATCAGATGTAAATAAAGAAGATGATGGATTTGATTTATTTGGAGATTCAGAAGATTTGTTTGGAGATGTAGATAAATAAGGAGAGTAAATATGAACAAGAAAATGAATATTCAGAAAGTTAGTGATGAAGAAGTAGAAGATCTTTTTGAAAAGTCTTTTGAAAGCAAAGTTGCCAAGTTTAATGACATTGACAGCTTTGAAGTAAAATGTGTTAGAGAAGTTGGTAAGGATTCTTTAACAGTTGAGATTACTGTTATGGGGACGGCTGGTTGTCCTACCGCAGAAGATTTTAAAAACAATAAGATAAAGGATGCTGAAACTGTTATTATTTATAGAGAAGATAAAGGAGAATTGAAGTTTATGCTTCAACCTGCAAAGACTCTATATCTTAATTCTACAGAATATATAGTAATTTATAAGTCTTTATAAGTAAAAATAAATAGATCATAGAAAGAAAGGAGTCTTTATGACAGATAATACATCAGATATATCTAATGTTTTAGAAGATGATAATTTTTGGAAAACTATGGGTGGTGAAGCAGATTCGGTAGTACCTAAAGACAAATTAGAAGACAAATTAGAAAAGTCTATTTCTGTTTCTGATCCTGTTGCTGCTTCTGCTAGATTTAGTCCTAACGATATTCCAAAAATAAAAAATATTGTTTCTATTCCTGTAGAGTATCAAGAAACAGTTGATAGAGTTTCATATTCTTATGAAATGTTGCCAAAACTAGAATACAATAAAATATATTCAGAAATAAAAAATAATTTAACTGTTATGAGCGAGCCTACCCCTGATGCTCAGTCTATCAACCAGTTACTTGAAAGAATACAGGCCGCTAAAGATAGACTAGGGGTAATACAAAGTGAAGTATTACAGAGTTATAATTTTAAAAAAAGAGCAGTTGATATTTTGAGAGATACTTGGTGTAGATTCTCAACTGCTAAAAGTGCAGACTATAGAAAATCAGAAGCAGAAAATATTATTGTTAATTTTGAAATTGATTTAGCTTATACTGAAAATCTATTTAAAACTTGTGTTCATGTTGCGGGGAATCTTGATGGGTTGCATGATAATGTTTCTAGAAGAATTACAATTATGCAAGTTTGTTTGAAATATAATGATATTGGTAGAGGAATGTTGCCAGATTTTAGTTTTAAAACTTTTTCTGGTAATTTGAATAACGAAGAAAAACAAAATAAATTATCCATAGATCCAAATGTGGGTATTGAAGCAGAAGAAAAAGATTTTTGTGTAAAATAGTTTCATAAGTTTCCTTCAAATTTCACTGAAAAAATAAATAAAAAAGTTTGAAAATTTCCGGATATTTATTGTATAATTACTCTGTAACAATGCAGTAAGAGAATAGCTAGTAAAATGTAACGAATAACGAATAACGAATAACGAGTAACAAGTAGGAGGGAAGAAGTATGAGTGAGACAAAAGAAACGAATCCGTTGGATGCACAGTATGGAGATTGGGCATCAGATTTTAACAAGGAGAATAAGGAGAACACTAATAGCAAAGGTAAAATCGAATGGATGAAGTTTGATAAACCTGGAAAGTATAAGGTTCGTCTAGTTGGTAAATATGTTAAATATTTAAAACATTATAAACCATTTCCAAAAGGTATTAGGGTTATAACTCATCCATCATATAAGGGTGAAGATCCTGCATGGAAGGCTGGTTTTTATCCTGCCGATACATTTGTAATCCACATTATTGACAAACAAGATAGCAAATTAAAATTGCTTGACAAGGGACGAAAGATTTTTGAGTGCTTTTTCGATTATGGAACAGCTAATAATATTAATCCAGCGGGTCCAGAAGCCCCTAATTTTGAAATTAAGGTTGAATGGCCTAATGGGAATAAGAATAGAGCAAAATATTCTGCCGTTGCTTATGGTGGCGTATCAACATTAACTCCAGAGGAAAAAGAATTAATTAAAACTAATCATGTTGATCTTGGTACTCTTTACAGAGCAATTCCGCTAGCTAAGATTAAGGAACTTTGGGAAGCTGTACCTGAACAGTATAGAATACCTAAGCGAGATGATGATGATGTTCCTACCTCTTCTGGAAATAAAACATCATCTAAAAAAGATGATAAGGTAGAAACCTTGCCTGCTATTGAAGAGGATATGGGGAAGGCACCTGCGGAAGAGGACGATCTGTTTGGTGACTCTAAAGATAAAGACGAATCAACAAGTTGGTAAAAAGATATTTATTGGGAGATGGGTCAATCCATCTCCCAATAAATATAAAATTGGAGGATTTATGCCTAGACAATCAATTGATAAACCAAAAAAAGGTGCAGATCTTGATGCTATTACTACAAGTTTGGAAAAAATGACTGGAATTAAAGGTATTCTTAAGAAAGGCAATTACGAGACAAAGGAAATGATTTCTTTCGGATATCCTGATGTTGATGAAGCTTCGTATTGTGGAGCAATAGGATACGATGGAGGAGTTGCTAGAGGAGATTTAATAGAGATTTTTGGTAATCCTTCTGGTGGAAAATCATATTTAACATTAAAATTGATTGCTTCTGCTCAAAAAGATGGATTAAAATGTTGTTTAGTAGATGCTGAACAGTCTTTTGATCCTAAATGGGCTTCAAAACATGGTGTTGATATAGAAGAGTTATATAGAATTAATGAACCAATGTCTGCTGAAGATTTACTTGATGTTACTGTTGCATTATGTGCAAGCGGACAGTTTGGACTTGTTGTGGTTGACTCTGTTGCAGCCCTAGTTCCCAAAAAAGAGCTAGAAGGTAGCGTTAGCGATCAAGATTATGCATTAAGGGCTAGGGCTATGAGTAAGGCTTGCCCTAAAATTATTTCTGCATGCGCTAAAACAAAAACAACATGTGTATTCATTAACCAGATTAGAGAAAAGATGAACGTAATGTTCGGAAGCCCTGATACAACTCCTGGTGGTAAGTCTTTGCCATTCTATGCACATCAAAGAATCCAAGTAACTCCCGGTGCTGTTATTCGTTTGAAGGATGGTAGAAAAGGTGATGGTGGTAAAGACGAAAAGGGTACTCCTATTGGTAGAAAATCATATGTTAAGTTTGTAAAAAACAAGACAGCACCACCTATGGGTGAATGCATAATTGAAATTATTTTCAATGATGCTGCTCGTAATCCAGTTGTAATGTTATGTAATCAAGCTAGAGATTATAAATTAGTTGGACTAAGGAATGGACAATTTCAGATCAAAAAAGATGTTCTAAATGAAAAGAAGAATGTTGATACTGGAAAATCTACAGTTGCAGAACTAGCAGATTACTTAGTTAAGAACAATTTAGTTATAGCTCTTATTGATGCATATATTAAAGCTGTTGAAGAAGAAGAGGAAGTTCCAGATGAGGATATTTTAAAGATGAAGGACGATGTAAGTCTTATTAAATCTCCTTTAGATGGTAAATCTATAGATGTTGAAGTTATAAATAAAAAAGAAGATATCGTAGACAATGTTGTAGACGATTCAGTTGAACCAGAAGAGAATTAATCTTCGTAGTTCAACAAAGGATTATATGTCGCTATCAGAATTTATAGTAGCGTGTCATAATAACCTTATAAACAGAATAGATCGGGAAGCGATTATAGGATTAGAATATTTGACCAGTAGAAACTTACTTGAAGAGAGTATAGTAACACATAGAATTGGTTATTGTTCTTCGTCTACTAAACTTCCCGATTTTATTCGATTTTTTGGGCAGGAATCTTGCGAAGAAAATAAGAAATGGGACATGTCCTCTTTTATAAGAGGTAGATTAATAGTACCAATATGTTCTGAATTTGGCAGAGTAGTTGGATTTTCTACTAGAGTTCCTTCTAAGTCTCCTGGCAATACATGGTGGAATGTTCCTTTTAAGAAATCTAATTATATATTTTTGCTTAATAAAACAAGAAAAGAAGTATTTAATCAAAATAAAATTTATTTAGTAGAAGGATACATGGATGCCCTTGTTCTTTATCAAAGCGGTATAAAAAATATTGGATGTATAATGGGAACTTCTTTGTCATCTAGAAAAATAGGATTAATAGCAAGATATTGTAACAATGTTTGTCTTTGTTTTGACACTGATAAAAATGAAGCTGGTCAAAAAGCTCAAAAAATGGCAATAGCGATACTTAAAAAGTTTGATTTTTGCGAAAAAATTTCAGTTATTGATAATCTTCCGGTGGGAGAAGATCCTGATGTTTTTGTTACTAAATATGGAATAGAACCATTTCTTTTTAATGAGCGTGTACTTAAATCTGTAGAAATTAAAAAGATTTTTAAGGATGTTTATTGTAAAAATAAAGAGTTTTCTCATGCCCAATAATCATTTTATAGTTCAAGATAGCATTTCTTCTTTTATACAAAAAGGTGCTAAGCTATATTCAAATAGTTTATATGTTAGAGATATATCTAGATGTTTTTTTTCTGATGAGATAACAGAATGCGGCAGAAAATTATGTTATAGAGTAAATGGTAAAAAGTATATTTGTCAATATACTAATATGGAGTATAATTGCAATATTGAATCTAAGAAAAGGTGGATAAATATTCTAGATCATATTGATGGCGTTAAGGTGTTAGAATCTGATGTTGTTGCTTCTGATTACAACTATAATATTATTACAAAAATAGATTGCGTTATAGAAATTACGGAAAAAGATTTGCAATATGTTGTTCTTGTAAAATCAGTCGAAGAAAATAAATTCAATACCGTAAAAAATAATGAAGCAACTAGGAAAGATATAGTAGAAATAATGACAAATATGTGGCTTATAGAACTATCAAATGGCATTATTATATATGAAAATAGAAATTCTTTAGACTTTATTGTTTATAATGTTATCCCAAGTAATGAAATTGTAAATAGTGTAAAAGAAAAGACAAAAAAATTAATCGTTTATAAAAATAAAGGATCGGTTCCTCCAAGACCATATGCAGATAGAGAATCTTATGAATGTAAACATTGTGAATTTTATGGTTCTTGCTGGGATAAATGTTTTATAGATTAGTAGATAAAGACAAAAAGGAGTTAAGAAATATGGAAGTTACTTTATTGAAATCAGCTAAATTAGAAAATATAGAAGATAAAGAAAATGAAAAAAATGAAATAATTGATGATTGGGAAAATGCGCTGTCATTATTAAATGATGATAAAGAGATTATTATAGACAGGGATCAAGAGGATTCTGATGTTCATGAGTTCCAAAAAACTGGGGATCTTGAATTGCTAGAAAAATTATATAAAAATAGAATACCAACACTTAAAAGTTGGGCTAGTAAGAACTATTATCCTGGACTTACATCTAGTGTCGAAGATTTATTTGAAGATTTGTCTGTTGTTTTTGTGAATGCGGCAGAAAAGTATAATAAAAGTAGAGGAGCATTTAATACATGTTTGTTCACTTTTCTTCTAAATAGAATAAAAAATCTTCATAGTTCTAAATATGCTAAAAAAAGAATTTCTGAAGAGTATGATGGGCCTTTAAACAGTATGATTTTGTCATTAGATTTTTCATATGGCGAGGGTGATGGATCTGAATTAACTTTGAAGGATTTTATACCAAGCAAAGTCGATCCAGAAGAGTCTTTGGATTTTAGAGATACAATATCGTTTTTGTCTAAAGATAATCCAATAGTGAAAGATGTCTTTAGAAAAATTTGTGCAGGAAATAGTTTGGCTGCTGTTTTAAAAGAGTATAAAATACGTAATGGTTCTATAAATTTGTCTAACAGAAAAAAAGATTTAAATAAGTTGAAGTCTAGAAGAAATAAGAAACTTGCAACAGAAATAATTAAATCTAAAAAAACATTGGTTGGGAATTTTAAAATGTTGGATTATGAGATAGTAAATAATCATTTGAGATACCGAATAGAAATGAACAAAACAAAAGAAACAGATTATATTGTTAAAACAATTAGGGATTTAAAAAAACATAAAGAATATTATATTTCAAAAATTAAAGGTATCTAGTTTTTTTATCTTTAGCCGATTCACTTCTTCTATAAATTTTTATACTTACTTTTGTATAATGTGAATGTGCAATAGTATTATAGAAAAATAACGTAGAAAAAGGAGAATTAAAGATGAATGAGCAGATTGAGAAACCAGAAGAAATTATCCTAAATGCAAAAGACGTAGACTTAGTAAGTCAAGAGATAGGAAAATCAATAAAGTTAGAAAATTTGAAAGTTGCTGCTGATCCTCAAGACCTTGACCCAGAAGAGCGTAAGCGTAGAGTAAAAAAGTTAGCTGGAGCCATTAGTCATGCGTTAAGAACTAATGGAGAAATTAATGTTAGAGCATTTGGCAATGCGGCAATTGGCAAGGCTGCGAAAGCGTTAGCAATTGCAAAAGATTATATTGCAGATACACATCAGTTACAGCTTGTATATTCTCCTGCTTTTATTCAAGCACAAGTAGAACAAAATACCCTTACTGGTATTGCTTTTATTGTATTTACAGATGGTCTTAATAGAAAAGTAGATTACGAAAAAGTTAAAAGCGTTCTTATGGTTAAGGCAGATCCAAAAGAAATAGAAAATGAAGAAAGAAGATTGCGTGTTAGAAAATTAGCAGGAGCCATTGCCCATGCTGTAGAAGAAAATCATTCTTGTCTAGTTAGATGTATCGGAAATGCATGTATAGGAAAGGGTGCTAAAGCGTTAGCTATTGCTAGGGGATTTACTGCTACACGTGGAAGCGATCTTTACTGTTGGAATGATTTTATCGTCACTCGTATGGGTGATAACGAAAGAACTGGGATTGTCTATTATACTTTTTCAAACGAATCATGAAATCATGAAATCATGGATATAGTTTTGTAAAAATATATTTAAAAAGGAATCAATTTTTAAAAATTGATTCCTTTTTATTTTGTTGTATAATATATCATGCCGAAGATTGAAAAAATAGTTACACTTAATCAAAAAGATTGTTATGTGATAGGACATTTGTTTGTCAAGAATGCATTTTCAGAAAAGTCTGCGATAAGTTTAGCAAAAAGTTATCACTCTTCGGCAGAAAAAATGGTAAAATGTAAAGCGATACAAAAATACGAAGCTAAATATTGGATGAAACGGTAACATGAAAATTTCATTGATGGCAGACTTACATCTAAACAAGACTATTTATAAGGGAGTAATGGATGAAGATTTCACAGATCTCCCATTCAGAAATGCAGATATGATGAGGGCGTTTGAGTTTTCAATTGATAAAAACATTAATGAAACACATCCAGATTTAATTGTAATATTGGGAGATATATACAACAGTCCAAATCCTTTAAATCCCTCTAGAACGTTTTTTAATTCTCAATTAAAAAAACTAGCTGCTGCCAATATACCTGTAATAATTTTAATTGGAAATCATGATGTTTGCTCAAAGCATCATGCTCTTGAACCGATTGCTGCTTTAGGATTGAAAAACGTAAAAGTTATTGTAACTCCAACCATTATATCTTTTAAAGATAAAGTTCTAATGCTTTTTCCATATTCTTTAGAGGTAGAAAAGAAAGAAATAGAAATAAGGGATCAGTTTCATAAATTTGTAGAAGAATCAAAGGTTAAATTACAAACCCCGCCATACCTTAATAAAGATATTTTCTTTTTTGGTCATTTTGGAGTAAATGGGGCAATTAAGAATTCATACGAAGAAGAATCAGATTCTTTGTCGGGATTAGATATGGTCGTAACTAAAAGAAACCTTATTAATCACAATGAGGGTGATATTAGTATTTCTGATTTAGAATCTATAGGGGCAAAATATATTTTTCTAGGTGATTATCATCAACATCAGGTCTTAGGAACAAAGAACGCAATATCATTTTATATAGGAAGTCCTGAAAAAGGAAACTTTGCAGAAAAAGATCATAAAAAAGGGTTTGTTGTTTATGATTCTGACATTAATCCTGTAAAACCATTAGGATCTTGCATTCATGTAGAATATCCGTTTTGTCGTCCTATGATTGAATTAAAAGGAACGTATGAGGATATGGTAAAAGATATGGTATCGCGTCCCGAATCATCTAAAACATTAATTAAAACATCTTTTGTTGGAGATGAAAAACAGCTATTGGAATATTCAATTAAGTTAGAAGATTTTAAAAAACAATTACAATCAAGATTTAAGCCAATCCACATATTTTCTTCGCAAAAAATAGTAAATGAAGAAGAGGAGAAAGAAGCTTCGCAAATTGAGAAAGATATACTAAGTAGTGGTCATATTTCCGATGATGATGTCAGAGATGTAGCAGAAGAAGGAATTAAAGAGAAAGAAAAAGATCCAGAAGAGCAAGCTATTTTAATAAAAATGTCAAATGAGATATATCAAGAAACAAAAGAAGGAGAGCAATGAGTAAATATATTCCAGAGGTTTCTGAAGAAAAAATAAAAGAATTGTTTGCTAGAATTAAACCTGTAATTGATTATAATGTGGTTAAGAAATATATTGAAGATGTTGACCCTTTTAATATGTCGTATATATGGAGTCCTAAGCCAAAAGGAATAGCAAACAATTTAATTGCAATTAAAGATATAATTACTTATCATTCCTACGGATATTATGGGTTATTTAAACCTTCTATTGCAGAAGTTCTAGCGCAAATACCAGATGATATAGTTGATAAAGTTGATGCTTTTGAAATTATAGAACATCCTGAATGTGCAGAAGACTTAAATAATAATTCGGATGCATTAAATGATGGGTTTCATGTTGCTAAAACCAGATTATATGAAATAAAAAAATAATGGGGTGATTTATTCAAACTTACTGTATACGCATGTTTAATTTTATGAGATTTGGAGAAAAAGGCAATAGTATTGTCTTTGACCTTACATCTCAAGAAAAGAAAGATTTGAAAGATGGTAATATTACCATGGATCAAATTTATGATGTGGTTATGAAAGATCCCGTTAAACATGTTATGGAAGTGAAACGTAGAGGGTTAGAAAGATTAATTGCTATCGCTGGAATAGTTGATGGTAATCAAGAATTGTCTAATGGTAGTGGCAAATCAACATTGTTGGAAGCGATATGTTATACTCGCTATGAAAGAATTGTTAGAAGAACAGCACAAAAGCCAGATAGTATTGAAAAAGCTGGTCTTTCAGTTGTAACAAAGATTGATGGCAAATATCCTTCAAATATGAAAGAATCATGGGTGGAGGAACTTTGCGAAATAGGCGGTAGAATATATCGTATCCGCAGAGGTAAATCATTTACAAAAAGTCATAAAAGCCATTCACCTATAATGGAAGTAGAATGTTTATATGAAGGCAAAACTGATAGCTTAATGAGTCATAGAACTCCAGACACTAAAGCAAATCTAGATGAAATTCTTACAATGGATTATGATTTGTTTGTAAATAGCCAAATGTTTGGACAAAACGATGCTGGTAAATACCTAACTGGAACAGATAAAACTAAAAAAGAAATGCTTATTTCTCTGTTAAAGTTAGAAAATGTAGTTTATGGGTGTCTTGAGAATATTAGAAAAAAGAAAAACTCACAAGAAAAGAAGATAAATATAATCAAGGCGGCAATGGATTTGTTTGAAAAATCGCTTTGCAAAAAACATAGAGAATTGACACAAAAAACAACAGAGTTTTTAGATGACAGTATCGTTTTTGAAATTGATTCGTTACTGAATGAAATAATATCTTCTGTTTCTGAAAATATTAAATCTCTAGAAAAAGAAATATGTGTTGTTGATAATAAAATCGCAGATCTATCTAAATCAGAAAAATTACAAAAAGTAGAGTCTATTCGAGAAGAAGGTAGAAGAGTTAGTAAAGATAAAAAAGCAAAAGAGCAATCTATGTCTGATCAGATTTCCGACTGGGAAAAACTATTTAAAGAAAGTCAAAACAATTTAGTTAAAAAATCATCTCAAGAGAATTCTGCGAACGAAAAGATTTTCAAGATAACATCCTCAAAAGATAACACAGAAGATATTATAAAGAATTTTGATTTATCTAAAAACCAAGAGAAATTACAAAAGATTTCAAAAGCAAAACAAATAAAGCCTCAGATATTATTGAAATTATCTGAAGCTAGAGAATTTTTTCAAAAAGAAAGCAATAATGTAGCTATTTTAAAAGGCAAGAACAAAGATTTTATGTCTGATTTACAAAACTTAAAGAAGTATGGGGCAGATGCAGAGATAATATGTCCTGAATGTAAAAATAAAGTCACTAAAGAGCACATATCGGAAGTAACTTCTTTTATATCTAAATCTGTTGAAGAAAATAAACTTTCTATTGAGAAAAGTTCCATTATACTAGAAGAAAAAAGAAAAGATGTTTCCGATTATGAAAGTAAGTTGACACATATTAATGATCTTTTAATTTCTGAGGCAAGTATTATTTCCGCAATAAAGGGATTTGAAGATGCTAAAACAAAATTTGTAGATATAGAAAATCAAATAAAAGGAATAAAGGATGATTTAGAGATTATAAGGTCGGAAAAGAAAGAAATAAGCAATAATGTTATAACATATGAAAATAAGATATGCGAAGTGCGAAAACTATTTGAAGGCGAAATAAAAGTATTTAAAGATAAAATAGAACAATTAGTAAAGCAACTAAAATATGCAGAAGAAGAGGCAAAAAATATTAATAGCCAGATGGATATACTTAAATCCCAAAAGAGCGATTTAGAGACTAAAAAAAATAAAGCTATTGAATTATATGGGTCTTCTATAAAAGATAAATCTAACATTACAGGCCAAATTTCAGAATGGAATGGTAAGAAGAAGGAATATGAAATTGAGTCTAGGCAGCTTAATAGGTTCTTAATTCTTGAAGATGTTTATGGATTGGATGGCATACAAACCCGTATAGTTAAGAAATATTTACCTCTCCTTAATATTTATATTAAGGAGTTCCTTGATATACTTAGTGATGGTTTAATATCTGTAAAGATGACTATTAATGATAGGTCTAAAGTAGATATGATTATAAGTGGCGGAACCTCTGAATCTTATGAAATGCTAAGTGGAGGAGAAAAGACCATAGTTAGATTGGCAGTTGATATTGGACTATCTTTACTTGCTTTTTCTAGAACTACTCAGAAACCAGAAATGATATCCTTGGACGAAATCTTTGGTAATTTGGATGCAGGTCGTACACGGAATGTTTTTAAAGTTTTGAATAAATTAAGTGACAAGTTTAGCAGAATTATTATTATTTCCCATGACGCAGATATTAATAATCAAATTAAGACCAAGATTATTATTGAAAAAGGCGGAGGAAGAATGGGGCTAAGCGAAATAAAAAGAATAGAATAAAATTGTATAATAAAAGATAATAAAGGAGATATATGAAAAAAAAAGTAAAAGTTCAAGAATGGGGATGCACAGAAAACAATAGAATCGTTTCGTATGTTATTGCAAATAAAAATATTCCTCCAGAATTACCAAATAATCAAGAATGGTATGTTTTTAGAATGTCTATTGCTATGGTTGATAAAATGAAATTTGATAAGAAATTACCTGGGAAAGTAATTAATGCTATAGATCCAAAATTAACATTTGTGGCAACTGACAGAAAAGCAGCGAAGGAACTACTATCAGAAATGATCGATAATTTATTTGATGCATTTGAAGATCAAAACAACGATTGATGCAAAAATTATTAAGGAGAAAGATGTCTAAACAAAAAAAACATAACAAAAAACCATTAAAGTCCCCAAAACTTAAAAGCACTACTAAGGTAAAAAAAGTTTTAGACCTTCGTTCTGTTTTACAAAGCATTTATCATGATTATGTGAATTTAGAGACTACCTGTAAGCATTCTGGAATTTGCTGTAATGTGGCATGTCCGTCCATGAATTATTCTGAATTCGTTCAAATTGTTACGGGATTATGGGGCAATTTATCAAAAGATGAAAAGATTAGTATTATTTGCACAAGTGTAGAATACTTTTTTAAAAATGAGTATAGCAAATGGGATAAAGATTCTCTTGTTAAACCATGTATGCTTTTGGGAAGTGATGGATTGTGCAAATGTTATTCTGACCGTCCTTTAAATTGCCGTTTATACGGGTTATGGCCCAAGGAAGACTATGAGAGGCGTGTTGATAAATTTGAAGCAGCTTATAGTCAATATGGACTTAAAAGAAAAGATTTACCTCTTAATACGCAATGCCCTTATGTTAAAAGAGTAGATGAAACTGTTCCTCTTACAATTGATTTAATTAATGAATTATTTAAAAAGATTGACAATCTTGATAAAGATACTGGAGGTTTTTCTACTTTACAGGTAGAACAAAAAGAAAACTATAGAACTTTTCATGATTGGTTGCTATTGCGTGTTCTGGGGGAAGACTGGCTTGTAAAACTAACTATCTTTATGTTGGCAGCAGATAGGACTACAATCGAAGATCAGATTAGAGCAATTAGAGAGGTTCTTACAAAGAAATTTAACAAAGATGGTGCGCCATCTCTCGATATATTTAAAAAATAAACCATTTATTAATAATTAGTAAATATATCAAAGGTAAGGTCATGACAGAACCAGTAAAAAGAAAAGTAAGAATTTTAAAAGCAGAGTATGTTCCGGAAGCTGAATCTATTGTAGCATTATGTGAATGCCAAGAGGGAAGGTTCCGTCAACAAATTCATACATCTTCATTTTCATTTAATAATAAAGACATTGATACAGAAATGAGAAAAACTGCTGAATTATTGATAGGTAAGCAAATTTATATTGTATTCGACACAGATCTAGAAAACAAAATAAAAGAAAACTATCCACTGAAATATTAAAAATGAACGAGCAATTAGATCTATTTGTTGTTAGATATGATGATAGAATTGAAAATTTAAGAAATTTTATTGAAGATTATTTAATTTATCATCCATGCTGGCATCTATCGGCAAAAGATAGTGTTGAATTAAGCAATAAGTTTAAAGTCACAGGAAGAAAGCCTTTGGAATTGTATATGGAAATAATAGAGGAAAGGGATGAATAGGTAATGTCGAAAGAATTAGTGATCTATTTTATACATGCTGAGGATTGCAAGGATTGTGATGATATGGAAAATACTATAAAACAAGCAATTTGCAATAGTAAAAATAAATGTAAAATAGAAGAAATCGATAGTTCAACTGATAAGGCAATAGAAATAGCTTTAGAAAACAATATAGATGATCTTCCCGCTTGCGTTATTGGATCTTTTAGTTTTTGTGGTAAAAATGGATATGACTATAACTCAATACTTAACGCTATAGAAAAATCATGAAACCAATTGTTATTTTTACTAGCTTTTGGCATGCTGAGAAAATAATGATAGATAAAAAATTCTCTAATGATATTTTAGTTTTTTCAATTGCTAATTCTCAGCCAGAATTAAAAATTCTACCATCACTAGAAAAAATAAGTTTTTTGTGCCCAAGCTTTTCTATTGTCCAGAAATATAAAACAGATAATGATTGGGAATCATATACTGCCGAATTTAAAAAGTCAATAAGGTTTAAAAAAGATAAAATTATAAAATGGATAGATTCATTAGATGAAAATAAAACTTATGTTTTATGCTGCTGGGAAAATACATCAAATGGAGCAAATTGTCACAGAAAAATACTTTATGATTGTTTAGTTGGTTCTAGGTCTATGAAAGATAAATGTATATGGGAATATAGGCATGGATGGGAATATAGGCATGGATAGAAAATACTTATAATGATTGGAAATATTAATGGAAAATATAATTTGCGCATACAATAAAACCAGTGATGCTGGATCTGATACTAGTTCTTTTTCTGTTTTTATGGACAAGTGTAATTTATGCTGTCCGTACTGTATGAATGGTAATATTATAAATAGAAAAACAAACATAGATCCAGAAATATTAAATAATCTCAAAAGAGATGTTGATAAATTCAAACCAAAAATGATATTTATTAGTGGAGGAGAGCCAACAGAAAGACCATTTGATTTATTAAATATAATTAGATTGTTTAGATCTTGGGGGTGTAAAATAGGGTTATCTACTAATGGTATTAATACCGAAATATTAAAAATGTTTGTGTCTGAATATTGTAATATAGATTATGTTTCTATGGATTTGAAGGGGGATATTGATATATATAATAATCTAGGAAATTCAGAATATTTTATGAATGTGATTTCTAGCTGGTTAATTTTAAGGAATGAGAAAAAGCTGAGAGAAGATTTTAACTATGAAATCAGAACAACATTATTTCCTCCTTTTATAACATTGTCTGTACTAGAAAATATTTCTAAATTCTTTACTAGTGATGAAAAGTGGGTACTTCAGCAGTTTAGAGTTGTAAATAATATGCCGGGTGATGTTGCAAAACATACTATTCCATATTCGGAAAATGTTATTAAAAAGTTGATTGATTTTGTTGTAGAAAAAGTTCCAAAGGTTAGTGTGAGGTATATATGAGTGAAATAGTTAAAAATTATGATTCTTTAAAGCAGATTTCTTCTAGAGTTGATAATGTAGAAGAGGCTAAAAGAATTATAGATCTTTTAGAGTCAGTTCTTAAGAAACATTCTAATGGGTATGGATTGTCAGCAATACAAATCGGTATACCAAAAAATGTGTCAATAGTAAAATATGGAAAGCATGATCGTGAGTTCATTCATTTAATAAATCCAGAATTTATAGAAAAAGGAGAAGAATTTACATTCTTTGGTGAAGGATGTTTATCGTTCCCAGAAATTTACATGGAAACAAAAAGACACAAAGATTTTACTATAAAAAATAGTGTTATTGATGGTAATTCTTTTAGAGAGGATACGTTATATTTTTACTATCCAGAAGATGATTCAGATAATAAACTTGAATCTATTGCTGTGGAACACGAAATAGATCATCTTTGTGGATTGACGATACTTGATTATGGCAAGCCTTTAGTTAAACCTACACCAATCATTAATTCTCAACTAAAAACAGGAAGAAATGATCCTTGTCCTTGTGGTAAAAAAGATTCAAGTGGTAAAATTCTAAAATACAAGAAATGTTGTGGAAAATGAGTGTATTATCCACCCAAAAGGTCTAAAAGTTGTCTTAGTAGTTCGTCTAGTCTTTGTACTAATTCTCGATTGTCTTTCTTTAATTCTTCTAGAGACTTATTGGCATTTAGCATTTCGACTTTTATTTTTTCTATTTCTATTCTAAGATTAGACACTACTTCTTTGATAGATTCATGTTTTTGAGAATTTGTTTTAACTGAAGATGTTAAATCTTCAATAAAATTAGATTCTCTCAATTCATCATCATTAATGGACTTTTTAGATTTAAATATATTTATGGCTGCTGTCATAGCGGTTAGACATACTGCGCTAACTGATATTATGAGAGTCCAATTAATATTATAAGAGGCTTGTTGTAATATTGATGGTATGGCGTTAGTCATAAATTTTTAATCCCTTTATTTTCAATCCCTTTATTTTTTAATAAGCTGTATTTTTTCTCTTATCCGAGAAATATTTTGTATCACTCTATCTTTTTGTTTTTGGCTATTTATATATTTCTCCATTTCTTCTATTTTTTTTGTTGTTATGTCTTTTATTAAACATAAAATGCTTTTTTCCCCGTTTTCCATTACGTTAGCATCTATTCTAACCCAAGTTCCTCTTTTTTTATCAGTTTTATTAGTTAAGCAAATTTCAAGATCTTCAATAGCAATACCTTTTTCTAGCAAAGAAAGATTTCGTTTCAATTTCTCTTTGTCCTCATCAGATACCCATTCAAATATGCTTTTATTAATGACGGAATCCATTTTGCAACTATTTATTTCTAAGAATGTATGATTTACTTCTTTTATAATTCCATCTATAGATGTAACGATATATGCTGTTTTTGTCGTTTCTATTAAATCTTTAAATCGTTTCAGGTTTTTTATAGATCTATCTTTAAATTCTTTTTCCATTTCTTTTATATTTGAAATATCTACCATGCTAACATGTATTTTTTTATAGTCTTCGTTTTTTTTTGGCAATGTTATTTGTAGTATAACATTGATGGTTTTGCCTTTTAAGGTTTTAGCTGTTGTTTCTTTTTTAAAAAAGGTATTGCCATATGCCATTGCGACTAGGATATCTTTATAGCAATCAAAAGATAAATCCGTAAATGTATCACAAATATTAGTTTTTAGATCTTTAATTGAATTTGCCTCATATGTTTCCAAGGTTTTTTTATTCACATCTAGAACTTTAACTGTGCTGGCGATATCGTGAACAAATTCTGGATTTTTATCTAAATATTCTCTAATTTGTTCTAATCCTATTTGTTCGCGCAAGGCGTCTATGCGCTTTTTTGATTCCGAACCATCTTCTTCCCATATACAAATGGGGGCATCATCAAAAATAGCTTTAAATTTAAAATCATTATTCATTATATATTATTCTACACTAAAAAAATAATACCTACGCATTTCAATAAAAAATGTATAATATCTCTGTACAAGTCAAAAATAGGAGGGGTATGAATCTTTTTATTGTAGATTGCAGAAAAAATATTAGGCAGAAAAATGTATATCGAAGAAGTTGTTCATCATATAGATGGCAATTCATTAAATAACCAACCCAATAATTTACATATTATAACAAGGGCAGAACATGAAAAATGTCATTATTCGTTGCAGCATTGCATATCAAAACTATTCTTAAAAAAAGAAATATCTTTTATAAACGGTAAGTATATTATTAAAGAGGGAACAAATGGCTAAATATCTTTTTATTGTGGAAAGTCCTAATAAATGCCCGAAGCTTAGGTCATTTTTAGGTAGTGATTATAATGTAATGGCTTCTGTAGGGCATATTAAACAAATACCTCCAAAAGGTATGAATATTGATATAAAAAACAATTTTGAGCCATTATATGAGGTTTCTAAGGATAAAATTGATATTGTAAAAAAAATCAAGAATGCATCTAAGGAATGTGAAAAAATATATTTAGCTACAGATTTAGACAGGGAAGGCGAGGCTATAGCGTATAGTGTTTTTACAGAACTGGATTCAAAATCTCAAAAAAAATGCACTAGAGTTACTTTTAATGAAATTAGTAAATCAGCAGTAGAGAAATCTCTTAAGGATGCTAGAGAAATTAATATGAATTGGGTCAACGCCCAAAAAGCTAGACAAGTTCTAGATAGGCTTATTGGATATAAAATCAGTCCTATGTTATGGTATACCGTAAGTTCTGGGACTTCAGCAGGAAGAGTCCAATCTATTGCTCTTAAATTAGTTTGCGAACGTGAAAAAGAAATTATGGCTTTCAAACCACAAGATTTCTGGTATATAGATGCTTTATTACAATGCGAAAAGGGAGAATTCTGGGCAAGAGTTGTTACAAAAGATAAAGATAATAGATATCTTGATGAAAAAATATCTGTTGATGACTTTGAAAAGCTAAAAAAAGCTAATTATAAATTAGATTCAGTTGAAAAGAAAGAAAAGCAAATTGACCCATATCCTCCATTTGACACTTCATCTCTAGGAACTGCATGTTCTTCTATATTTGGATGGCCTATTAAGAAAACAGCTTCTATATCTCAAACATTATATGAAAAGGGGTTAATTACATATATCCGCACCGATTCGTTTAATATTTCTCAAGAAGCAATGGACGAAGTACGCAATTTCATTAAGAAAAGTATCCCAAAAGAATATCTTAGCGAAAAACCAAATATTTATGCTAAAAAGTCAAGTGCCAAGGTTGCTTCTCAAGAAGCACATGAATGTATACGGCCAACTCACTGTGATGACAAAGGAGATTCTTTAGATATCGGAGATGAGCAAAAGTTATATAAACTTATTAGAAGCCGTTTTGTAGCTTGTCAAATGTCAAAAATGGTTGTAGATACTATCGCCTATAAAGTTAAGTCTAATACAAAACATAATTTAATTGCCAAAGGACAAACAATAAAATTTGATGGATGGTATAAGGTCTATAAATATATTGCAGCGAAAGAAGAGATTCTCCCAGAGGCTAAGGAGGGAGAGGATTTAAGACTTAAAGATATAAATAAAACTAAACATTCTACACAGCCACCGCCAAGATATAATGAAGGTAGTCTTGTAAAAAAGATGGAAGGTGAGGGTGTTGGTCGTCCTTCGACATATGCTTCGATTATGGAATCTATTAAAAAAAGAGGTTATGTTGAAACACCTAAAGGTAAAAAAGGAGCTTTAGCGGCTACTCCACTTGGTATTAAAGTATTTGATTATTTACAACCAAATTTTAAAGATTTCTTTATGGATATTGGTTTTACGGCATCTATAGAAGAGGATCTTGATAAAATAAAAGATGGAGAAAAAGATTTCTTAGGAGTTGTAACAAATGTATACAATATTATGCAAGAGGAAATTAAAAAAGCTAAAGGTGCTACTTCTCCAGAAAAGATGGATATTTCTACAGGTGAAAAATGTGTAGTTTGTGAAAAAGGATATGTTATTAAAAAGCATGGTAAATTTGGAGATTTCTATTCATGCGACCAATATCCAAAATGTTCTACTGTTTATATAAAAGATCCAGAGACAGATGGTAAATATAAAGTGAAAGAAAAGAAAGAAAGTACTGCTGAAAAGACAAATTTTAAATGTGTTGTTTGTAAAAAAGGGACTATTGTAAAGCGTAAGGGGGAGTATGGAGATTGGTTTGCTTGCAATAATTATCCATCTTGTAAAACAATATATGTAGAAGAAGATAGCAAGTTCGTTATAAAAAAGAAATTTAAAAAATCTTTTAATAAAGATGATTCTGATGATTCTGAGTCTCATGGCGAAGGTTCTGAAGGAGAAATCTGATTATTCTTCAATACCATAGGATTAGATGTAAGTTCCAACGAATAATATAACTGAAGAAAACATTACAGATTAGTGGAGTTATATTATGCAAAATGTTAGATCCGGATGGATGGGTTATGCGGAAATCGGAGAAAAAAAGGTTAGATGTACTGATTTTAACGTAAAACTAACACAAAAAGTTTTATTTTATGATCATACAATAGGATTAAGAGATTCCATTCCGTCAGAAATTCTTGGCTCTAAAGAAGATGACGGTTCTTTTAATGAACAAAAGATTTTTTGGAGAGGTTCTACTAAAATAGTAGAAGGGGCTATTAATTTTCCTTTAACTGAGTTTTCTGCCAATGCTTTTTTTCAACAGGCTTGTAAAGGAGATGAATTTGACGTATTGCTTGTATATTCTTGCGATGTAGCAAAACTTTATAAATATTGCAGAGTAAATACTTATTCTTTTACAGCTACAGCAGGAGAAGGTGCAAATGTATCTGTTGGGGTAATGGGAATAGATATACAAGAAGGAATTGGTGGAACCTATGAAATTCTAGAAAAAATAATTACATGGGATGAAATTACTATAAACGGAACTGGAGCAGACAAGGGAATTGTATCATTTGATTTCGCCATTAATAACAATTGTATTCCTATTTATACTGCCGGAACAAATTTGGGTGTTGGCGGAACAGCTGGAGGAACTAGTGAATTATTAGCTCATAAAATAAGAATTGGGATGCAAGAGGTTACTGGTTCAATTACATTGTATAATGATTACGGGGACCCTAATGTATTTGTGGAAGAAGCATCCGAAAAAACAATAAAGATTTCTGCGGGAGGAATATTTAATGCAGAGCTTAAAGTTGTTTTTGAATATCCAGGAAATACTGGTCAAGTTTCTCCTCACATAAGAGTTATACCATTTGTTGGTGTGGCACATGCTGTTACATAGTGAAAAATGAATAATAAAATAATAACTGGAATTTTGGAAAAAGATTCGTATAATGAAAAAGGATCATTTTTATCTTTACTTTCAAAAAATGGATTTTATAGGCATTCTATTTCTTACAAAATTAAAGAAATGTCAAAATATTTACTAAAAGCTAATCAAATATCCGACATTGATAAAAACGAAATAGATAAAATACGTAAAAAAGGATATGCTATAAATAAATTATATTGGTTGAACCTTTTATTAACTTCTGTTTCGGAAAAAGAAGATAGGATTGTTATCGATGATCTTTGGGAAGAAGATTTATATGGAGAATATGTTATACCAATTGTAAGTGATTCAATATTAGTTCCTAATATAAAATTTTTTAAATTTCCTGGCGAATCAACCGAAATAAAAAAATGGATTAAAAATGTTGAAAAAATGTATAATACCAAGTAGTTAGAACGCTCAAGTTGACGCTCCGAGTGGAGCGATAGCGGAACGTTTGTTGGGCATGTACAGAAAGGAGAATGATGGAAATATGGATATGCGGACAAAGAACAGGAGAATGGATTGGGCGTGGCACGACTTGGGAGTTTCAAGGCGTGTTTAAAACCGAGGCCGGCGCGGATTCCGCGTGCCGGGATGAGTCGTATTTTATCTTCCCGGCTACGATGGACGAGGAGTTACCACACGAGGCGATTGACGCACCACCGCGCTCGCGGTATCCTCGCGTGCCCAACGCTGAAGTTGGGGCAGATTGTAGAGACGACATGGATAAGACAATGACGGCAAGTGAGTCAGTATTTGGGTTTGCGGCATGGCTGACAACCCGCGACGAAGCGGTGACAATGGGAGCCACACACGACGCGGCGATTGCCGCCGAACTGGTCAAGCAGTGGGTCGACACGAACGGTTTGGAAGACCCTCGCAACGGTGTGTATCCCGACAACATCGTGATGCCAACTGTGTAATGTGAGTATATGGAGAAACAATGAAAGAAATAGCACTTTATAATAAATATCGTCCCCATCAACTTGATGAATTAGTAGGACAAGATAATGTTGTTGCGACATTTAAACAAGCATCTATTAATAATAGTTTTGCCCAAACGTATATATTTACGGGGAGTCGCGGTTGTGGGAAAACAACAACGTCGAGAATTGTTGCTAATCTTTTAACATGTGAAAATGTAAAGGAGGGGAGAATATGCGGTAAATGTAGAGCATGTAATATTGTTCCTTCTGGCATGGCAATGGACGTAATTGAAATTGATGGTGCTAAAAACAGAAATGTTGAGCATATGGAAAGTATAATAGATGGGGCACAATGGGCTCCTGCGGAATTAAAAAGAAAAATTATAATTGTTGACGAAATCCATCAGCTTTCCGACAAAGCAATTTCAGCATTACTTAAAATTACTGAAGAACCTCCACATTATTTAACATTTATTTTTTGTACGACCGAAGCTCATAAAATTCCAGAAACAATTCTTTCTAGGGCTCAAAGGTTTAACTTTAGAAAAATAACATCAAAAGAAATGGTCGGTAGACTTAGATTTATAGCAGATTCAGAAAAAATAAAAATTAATGATGCTGCATTATTTTCTATAGCAAAAATTAGTAGAGGTTGTTTGAGAGATGCAATTGTTCCCTTAGAACAGGTTTCAACTCTTATGGCGAATAAGGACATTACAGAAGAAATAGTACAAAAATATTTTAGTATACCAGATAGACAAGCAATATTTCAAATGGTGAAATCAATGGTTACTGGGAATATTTCTTTGTTGATGGATCAGGTTAATGATTTAATAATGTCATCGGCAGATGTTGAGGCTATTGCATATGAGATTTCAGATGTATTTAGGAGTATAATGCTACTAAAAGCACAAGGTGTTACAAAGTTGTTAGATATACCAGATCACGAAATAGAAGAACTTAAAAAACTAGCTGAACCAGTTAAACTTGGACAACTGGATAAGTTATCAAGATTGTTTTCGTCCATAAAAAAAGAAATAACTTATAGTATAAATGAAAGGTGGATATTGGAGTCTACGTTAATTCATTGTGCAGCATTACTTCGCAAAAAACCAGAATGAATTCCAATCACCCTCATAAAGGGAGATAGGAATGGCTTATAAGAAAAAAGAAAAAAGAAAAAAGACAGATAAAATTGTTAAGTTTAAAATAGATTTTTTTGAAAAAGAAGAAAAAGAAAAAGAAGAAGAAAAAGAAGAAGAAGATTTGGTTTCTTTAGAAGAGTTAGATATAAAAACTTATTCTAATAAATCTGCAATAGAAGACATTTTGTTTAAATTGCCTAGTGTATCAGATCCAATTATAGGAACTCCTCAACAGGTACAAGGAGAACTAGATAAAATTGCTTTATCAATACAGAAAAGACCTAGATCTAATAAAAGTAAAAAACTATTTGATACAATCCATTTATATATGCATGGATATTTAATTAATATAGTATTAAAACAGTTCCCCTATATTAGAGGTATGCAAACGACAGATATTTATCAGCAGACACTAATAGCATTATGGTGTAAAGCCATCCCTGGTTTTAAATTAGACAAAGGAATGAGTTTTTTAAATTTTGCAAAAATGTGTATTAGAAGACATTTAATAACAATATTAAACACGTCTAAAACAAGACAAAAAGATCAGTCAATTAACCAAGCAATTTCTTTAGATAGCTACCCATTGAATGTTGACGATGATTCACATAATACCTTTTCAAATATTATTCCAGACAAAGAGGACTCTGTAGACAAAAAGACTGCAAATGCAGAAGCATATATGATTACAAGAAATACTTTGTTGGCGGCTTTATCTGATTTTGAGAGAATAGTTTTAAATGAATATTTAGCAACTTCTACATATAAAGAAATTGCAGTAAATATTTCAAAAATTAATAAAAAAAGATGTATCGCTAAATCAGTTGATAATGCATTACTCAGAATTAGAAAGAAAGCTTTATCTTTACGCGAAAATGGAAAAATGGAAGAAATTCCACTTTTTATATTGTAAGAGTGTTGAAAAATGGAATTTAATTATGATATTGCGAAAGATGTTTTAATGGAAAGATGTTTTAATGGAAAGTCTATCTTGTTTTGAAAAGGCTGTTTTAAGTGAATATTTAAAAGGAAAAAACATTTTTGAAGTAACTAAGAAAGTTGAAAAATTTTTAAAGGCTACAAAATATAAACAGGTGGCAGTTGATAATGCTTTATTTAGAATTCACAGAAAAGCAGTGAAATTGAAAAATAAAGAAAATTTATTTTATCTATAAATTTTTGATGTATAATATTTCAAGTAGACAACGAATAGACGACGAAAATAAAAAATATAGGAGCAAGTTAATGAAAGTACGTTTCAAGCAAACAGCATTGGTAGAGATTCTAGGTAAAGGATCAATAGCCGCTTTGACAGATGAGGCTCAAAGTGACACAACTGTTTTTTCTCCATTACTTAAATCTGTAAAAATAAAAGTTGATAATGATATGGTAACAGTAGAATCAGCTATTAAAACACTTGCTGTTCAATACAAACATCCTGTTTCTCAAGATGAAATAACTGTTAAAGAAACTGGAGAAGTTATGATCCTTGCTAAGGAATTAATAGAATGGGTTAAAAAGCAGACCGATGCTGATATCCTTCTAAATCTTAAGCTTTTGGATTCTCCTCAATTGATTTCTGCTATAGATGGAGATTCATCAGGAAAAGCTGCTATTAAAAAACTTGGAACCGTAGAGCTTATATCAAGAGATAAAACTAAAACTGGTACAAAATGGTCTTTAGATTGTTATGATGCTAGTCAAGTTACTTGGGTTGATTTTAAGAAACCTGATTGTATGTTTGAAGTTAGTCAACCATTGATACAAGAAGCAGTCAAGACTACTGCCTTTTCCGCAATGCAATCTGATAGAGATCACGTTAAGGACGCCTTCGCATTTCAAACATATAAAGACAAATTGTTTCTTATGTCTGGGGATGGGGTTAGAATGGCACTTTATGAATTAAATGGTGCTAAGATAAATAATCTTAATTTTATTTATACTATTCCTTGCAAAGTAATGACTTCTGTTGTTTGTAAAATGTCTGAGGAAAATCCAATAATGTTTGGATTTGATGAAAAGAAGCACAGGTCTTTTATGTTTCAAGACAATTATATTGTTCGTGCTGATACTGCCGAACAATCTAATGTGGATGCAAAACTTCCTCCATTGTCATATATTTTTGAACAAATAACATTTGATAAACTTGCCAAAATATCGAAAGGTGTTCTCGCAAGCAGATTAAGCACAGCGTCAATGGTTAACAAGAAGAGTGTTTTGTATGTTTTTAAAGGTCGTCAGTTATTATTGCATGCTATTTCAGAAAGCGGTTTGGCTCCAAATACATGTACCGCTCCGTTAATAGAGAATTCAAGGGATATTAAGGTATTATGGAACGTTAATCATATTATGGATATTATTAAGGCTTTACAAGATGAAGAAATGATTATTATGATGCCCCCAGACAATACAAAGATATTTAAAGTTATAAGCGAAAAGAATCCAAGTTTTACTTATTATGCCAGAGAAGCGGAAATGGCCGGTACTAAATACGATTCCGTTATAACAGATTGATTGTCAATAGGAAATTTTATGAACGAAATGCCTTCTCCAATATTGATAATTGGCGATCATTATCTTTGCAATAAAAATATCTTAGCTTCTAAGAAAAAGTACAAAGATTATGAATGGGTTACTATGTCTGCCTCTGACAATACTCCTGATGAAATTAGATCCTGTGCAATTGAAAGAACGTTTCTTTCAAAACCTAAAATAGTTCTTATTCAAGATTTACCTAACCAAAAGGCCATTAGGGAGTTTTTGATAAATTTGGCAAAATCTTCAAGTTCAGAGGTTAAATTTGTAATATGGGATTCCGAACATGCAATAAAGATAGATCCTAAAACTAGGACATTTAATAAAACATGGGGTGATTTCATAAAGGAATTCAAGTTAATTAAAGACAGTAAATTTATTGATAATGGGTCCGTTTTCTCTGATAAAGAAGATGGAGATTGCGTAAATTTTGTTATAGATAGGTTCAAAAAATATAAAAAATCTATTAGTAAAGATATCGCAACATCTTTTATGAATATTGTAGGAAAAGAGAGAAGTTATATTACATCCGAAATAGAGAAATTATGTATATCCGCTCCTCAAATATTAACCTTAGAATATATAGAAAAGTTTACATACCCATCTTCTAAAGAAGCAATATTGTATAAATTTAACAATTCTCTGGACGGATCGTATGAATCTGCAATAGTAATTTTAGACCAATTTTTAGGCGTTAACATAAATTCTAATGTTCTTGCCGAAATATTAATGAAAAAAGCTAGATGGCAATTAGCAGCAGCACATCTATTTAGTATTGGAATTAGTTTAGAAGATATACCTAGAAAGCTTATGCAGATGGGTAAATTCCCATCTGTTGCGTGGCATAGTGATAGGCTTTCACTTGATCAAAAGAAAAGAGGATCTGAATCTTTTGATAATATAGAAAAGATGCAAGATTTTATGTTTAAAAAGATGGGTGTACCTCAAGATTATTTTCATTTAAATAAAGACAAATCTCGCGCTGAAACAATTCCTATGGATTTCATGGCAATTCAAATGGTAAATGCTATGTCAAAAAGTGTTATTTTGCCATGTCTTAAATCTTTATCTTATGATAAAGCCAGAGTATTAATTTTAGACAAATATTTGAGAAATTATTTATTTATTTCAGAAAAATTAAAAGAAATTAGATTTGGCGGGAACCCAATACAAGAATTATATGAAATGATTTCTATAATTACAGATAGAACTATAAGCGAAAGGGAACAAACACAAGATGATGAGTTCAGTAAGTGGAATTAGTGAATTGGTCAATGTTTAGATAGGAGATAATATGAACGCTTTTATTAAAAGTTTTTCAGATAAATATTTATATTCCAAAAAGGGAATAGATAAAGATATACCTTGGTTTGATGATCAGGAATTTGAACAAATTTTAGAATCTGCTAAAAACGTAGTTTCTAAATATTTAAGTGAAAAAGGTTGTAAATGGGTTCTGGAAAGTAGTTCTTTCGCAGACGATATAGAGGAAGTAATTAGTCTTTGTATGGCTTACAATTGTATGTCCCGACTAATTGATAATAAAAATAGATCCAAAAAGATAAAAAAAGATAATAGGCTTAGTGGTGTTTTTGATTCTAATACTATAGACTTATTTAAGAATTATAGAAATGAACATGACAATAACATAATTGAAGCGTTTTCAAAAATAATTTCTAAAGCTGAACAATCTCCTGAAAAGCCAAATCAATATCAATTTTAGTAGTTGTGGTTGTAGTTGTAGGTTTTTTAAGTTCTCTAGGAAATTCCTTTTCAATTTGTTTTAGTTTTGCGAAGTCTAGAGACTCATTATTTAATAGACATCTTTCTATTTCAGATAAAATAAAACGGTTATCGATATCAACCTTGTCGTCAAAATGTTCTAGTATATAATTAAAACGTTCTGGGTGATTTTTAATAAGCCAGTTCATAGTTGTAACGGGAGATCGATGAAAACTATCCTCTGAAAATTTATGACATCCGGAACATGCACAAACTCCGTTTTCCAAATCCCACTTTAAATATGAATCTTTTTTTATCCTTGATATATAGTGATGCGAATCTAGTTTTGTAATTATTTTTCCGTTTTTGCCCATTTCTCCTTTTTTTATTCCGCAATATTCGCAAGTGTTTTTGGCACGATCACGAATTTTTTCAGACCATATTTTAAATAGTCTTCTGTGAATTTTTGGGAGTGAATCTAGTTTTTTCTTTTTTTCTTTTTTAAGCATATTGCCACCTATAGCCACACGAAGATTTTAGCGAGAACTGCTTGGCTTACGCCAAGTCTAACATTCTCTTTCCAATTGGATTATGTCACATCCATTAATTCTTTTTATGGATGGTTTCATTTGTGTTTACCTAGTTCCTTATAATATTTTTTTAAAAATTCTCTTACTAAATTTGATATATTAACGGAATATTTCTTTCTCAATTCTTTAACGATATTATCTTCTTCTGCTGTCATTCTGATAATAATTATTTTGTCTTTATTTTTCATTTTGTATATATTTCTATAAACATTATTTAAGTTCCTCTTTTTATTTTTTATTTAATTCATCTAGGAAAATGTATAATATACGCAGAATAATAAAACTATGAAAATATCAGAAAGTATAGACATTTTAAAAAAAGAGAAGGTTTTGGAGAGAACTCCAAAAGGTAGACCTATTTCAGAGTACGGTATTAAATCAATAGAAGCAACCCTAGAAGATACTAAAAATTACGAAAACTCAGTATTGGAATGTTTGGGATGTGGATTTATTATTTCTAGTTTATTGGTATCTGATGGATGTAATAATTGTGGGGCAATAGATTTAACTGAAAACATTACTGTTTAAAAAGGAGTATTATGGCAACCGAACTAGAACAATTAGCAAGATTAGTTGGCAATCCTAATTTAGAACCAATTGATAGCGCAGAATTAATAGAAGATAGCCTAAGGGCAAGTCTTGGTGGTATTTCTCCAGATAAAATTAGAGAAATGGAAGAAGAAATAAGAAATTCTGGGAATGCCGTACAAACACCACAATTAAAAAATGTAATATCTAGTCGATTAAAAGCAAAAACCTCTGAAACATCAGAGTCTTCAACTGTAAATAATTCTTCTATGGAAAAAGTGCTTCTATTTTTATATGAAACTAGAGAAGGATTAGTAGAGGCTTTTGAAACATGTAATATTAATTCTAAAACGTCATCGTTACTTACTGGACAAATTAATAGAGTTGCTAGTTGTATTCGATATATGGGTGGAGAAATAGAAGAATTTGAGCCTATTAATCATGTATCTGGTCTGGTTGCTCCTAATTTCTATAAGAATGCCCAAAAGGTAATTGAAACAACTATTCAATGTTATTCTTTAGGTGAAATAGAAGATGCAAAAGTTCAAGACAATGGTAAAAAAATACTTATTTCTTTTGCAGGAACAAGCGGAAAGGTTTCATATAGAGTAGATGGATACATTACTTCTGAAGAATGGACTGGAAATGAGGCAATAGACTATATTTACACTCCTAATTCTGGTAAAATGTCTGTTAAAGCCTTTGAAAATGGAAGATGGGTAGACCGAAGTGATTCAGGTAAATATAAAATAGTTTGGCAATTGGAAGAATCTGATGTTTCAAATTTAAAAGAAAAACAAAAAAAGAATGCAAACAGTATAGATAATACAGATGAAAAAATAATTGAGCCTGATCTTAATCCTGAAAATAGCGAAAACGATAAAGATATTGAAGTCCCTGAAGACCCTGAAGAAGATATAGGAAATGCCATTCGCTAAAATAATTGTAAAATTCTAAAAGGATTTTATAATTAAAATATGAAATTAATATCCATAGAAGGATATTAATTAAATATTAATGAAATAGTGTTGTAGGAAGAGATAAAACTTAACACTATATAACAGGAATAAAAAATGGCATGAAAGGATTATCGACAAATAGAGAAAGCCAGAGAATAGATTTTGTAGATTCTCTTTATAAAAATCTAAAACAAAAAGCAAAATCTGCTGTGTTTAAACATAACAGGTTATCTAAAATAGCTTCTGAATATTTGTCAGATGGATTAGATCCACAAGAATGTTCCGAACTTCTAATTATAGAAGGAAACATTTCAAGAGATGCCGCCAATTCTTATGTAGTTGCTGCTCAATCCGAACGTTCTCTAATAAATCTTGAAGGCAGTGAATACAGTTTTCAATTTGAAGATACTCGAGGAAAAATATGGAGTTCCTATGATATGGGTATTACTGTTCGTGCTTCTTCTTATGATGAGGCTTGGGAGAAAGCAGAAGAGATTGTTTTTAATAATTTATCTGTTGAGCCAGATAAAATCATTGGAGTAGATAGGATTTCTTAATGCCAATTCCAAAAATATCACCAATTGCATCTTCACTTATAACGTTGTTAAATAATATCAACGAACTTGTAAGCATTTCAAATAAACGTAAAGAGGCTAGAGATGTAATGAAAGCTCTGCAAATCTATGCACGGAATTCAAAATTCATTCTTCCAGAAGCTACAAAGCAAAAAATAGAACATTTTGACTCTGTTTTACTGGACAGCAGACCAATAACAATCACATATCTCGTCCAAGACATTGCACAAGATATTCTTCGAGCAGAAAAGGTCTTAAAATAGAAAAAACTTTTGTATAATATTGTAGAAAAAACGAGCGGAGAAAAATGTAATGTCTGATTCTTTTCAAGAAAATCCAATTGAGGCATCTTTTGAACCAATAGAAGAACCAATATCCGTATCTAAGTTGGTTAAAACAACATCATTTAATAGAAGTGAAGAAGTTGAAAGATTAATGTCTCAGGCTATTAACTTAAGCGAAAATGATGTTTACCATGAACCAACTTGTATTATATGTTCTTCTCCCTATCGTGATGAAATAGAACAACAACTACTTATAGAAAAGAAATCCAATAAAGAAGTAATTAAATTAATAAAAGATAAAACCGGTTCATCTATTGGCGATAATATAGTATCCAATCACGCTAGTCATCATATGACAAGTGGCGTTCGAGAAAGAGTTAAAGTAGAATATTTAAATCGTATTAAAAGATTAAATTCTCCAAATATAACTACTCTTGAAAAAATATCTCTTTCCTATGCAGTTATAATGGAAAGATTGATGGGCATTAATAGTATTGTCCCAAATGGAGAAGAAAGTGTCGCAAAAATAGAACAAATAAAGAGTACTGAAACCAATAGATTAATGGGAACTCTTAATAACCTTTTGAAACTTCAAGCTTCTATTCTTGGGGAAATGAAAACTAGTGGAGAACTTGTCTACATACCTACAAATGAGTTTATTTTGGTTTTCAGAGACGCTTTGCGTTCTGCAAAAACTGACAGAGAACGAGAATTGATCAATGGTTTATTAGATAAATTAGAATCTTTGGCGAGGAAAACACAATAGAAAATCCTTGAAAGGCTTTTCATTTCCTGTATAATATCGTAGAAACTCAAAGGAGAAATAATGAGCGACGGAA
>Ga0307376_10000737_pt1 | contig 39156 bp, 60 predicted proteins | sample TR2MG_FD_202536 | JGI IMG/M metagenome (GOLD analysis project Ga0307376, IMG submission 202536) | Soil microbial communities from Risofladan, Vaasa, Finland - TR-2 | ecosystem: Environmental > Terrestrial > Soil > Coastal area > Acid sulfate soil | place: Finland: Risofladan, Vaasa | collected...
TAAGGTGTTTACCTGCCCTAACTGTAACAGACAGTGGATGTTAGGAGAGGAAAATGACATTACCAAAAATGGTAGGAAGAACAGCTGATGAAACAGTTTGCTACTGAATATTCTATGTCTTGGGAATATATCGCAGGATTCTTTGATGGTGAGGGCTGTATATACAGGGCAACCAAGAAAGGTAAAGTATTAAACCATTACCGCCTAACAATAACACAGGTCAACACTGAGGTACTGTATACAATCAAACAATTTTTACAGGATAATAACATAGTATCTAGAATCCATGAGAGGCAACATCTGCAAAGCCCAAGGTGTCGTACTACTACCATGTTAGTAATTGACAACTACCAAAATACTCTGCCTTTCCTCAACAACATCTTGCCACACCTAATAGTTAAAAAGGATAAAGCTATGGAAGCAATAAGTGTGCTGGATGATTCCACAAAATGGAATGGTAGGGACAAGACTATGAGGTATAGAGATACCATCCTAGAGATGAGGGAGGAACACCTTACGTATAAGGAAATCAGAGACCTACTTGGAGTCAGTATAGGTTCCATATGGAGGGTAGCACACCATGACTAAGACCTTTGCACCTGGATATGATAGAGATAACAACGGGTGGGTCATATTTCCAAGAGACCAACAAGAACGCAAGAGTCTTTTCTTTCCCGAGGAATCCATGAAGCATCCAGCTAAGATGAACTTCCATCTGCAACAGGCTATTATTGAATATGTAGCCAATGATAGAGACATTCTACTCGACCCGTTTGGTGGTACTGGAACTTTAATGATAGCCGCCTTGCAGGGTTATAGAGTAATCCTAATAGAGATTGAGGAAGGCTACCACAAGCTAGAACTACAGGCTAAAGAGGAATTAAATGAACAGGTTGGTGGTATAGGTAACTCAATTATACTACTCCATGGAGATAATAGGCTATTGCTACCTATACCCTGTAATCATATAATAACCTCTCCACCTTATGCCCAAGCCATGAATATTAAGAAGGTAAGAACCAAGCGGGAAGATGCTCCTGATAATTGGTTGGTAGAGCAAGACCAAAGAATGTTGGAGTATAGTAGGTCTCCACGCAACCTATCTAAGTTAAACCAATTTCTTTACAACCAAGAAATGAAGAAGGTTTACACTCTATGTTATCAAAGCCTTCCTATCGGTGGCACAATGACCACAGTGGTTAAGGATAGAATAGTTAATGGTGAAAGGGTTTACCTCAGCAAGTGGGCCAACAAGGTATGTGAGGCAGCAGGGTTTCAACTAGAGCTATGGGAGAAGTGGAAAGCTCCTGGTCATGGGTTTACCAAGATAGCCCAGAGTCAGGGCAAGGAGATTGTAGAGGATGAGGACGTGTTAATTTATAGGAGGGTTAAATGATTAAATTACATTACGTTGTTATGGGGGATGTGGTTGAATTCACTTACCTCGTATCACTACTTGTAGAGGCAAAGTTAAAAGGTTGCAACATTCTACTTTTCAAGGTTCATCACAGCCTAGGAACCAGTGAACATGATTTTGGAGATACAGGAGTAACTAATAAGATAGTTGATTGGTTGATTAACAACCATCCAAATGAATATGGTCTGGAGCAGTAATGCACTTTACCCATGACCCTAATGCTAACTTCTATTACTATGGTGAGGATGAACCAACATCCAAAACCTATAAAGAACTGCTGGTTGATTCATCACCTAAGCTAATCGGAGTTGACGTGGAAACAATCTCCCTCAAGGAACGTATAGCCATTGGTGTGGGTATATCTATTAAACCTCTAACCAGCTTCTATTTTGTTTTATTCCCTGAGCCTTCAGCAGCTACTCCTTGGCATCTGCTGAAGGATAACACAATAACTAAGGTATTCCACAATGCTTTGTTTGATTTATCAGCCCTAAGAGAATATGAAATAGATAATACCAACATCAAGGACACTAATGTTATGGCTAGGCTGCTATGCCACAAGTTCAATAAGTTGGTTGACCTGTCTTGGAAACATAACATGGAAGTGCATGAGGCTGGTGAGTTTATTCCAAAGGGTGGTACTACCCTAGACGTTGAACAGGCGGTTATGGCTAAAAAGTGTATGCAGGATAGTGGAGCTGGTCTCAAGTTGTATTATGAATTTTGGGAGGATACTGACCATAACTACCTAGATGTGGAAATGCAGACCATACCTATAATGATTGAAATGTCTAATAGAGGACTGTTAATCGACCAGGAGAGGAGACAGCAGGTAGAGGATGAACTAACTGAACAGTCAGGTTACTATAAGAACATCTGTTCTGATGTTGGATTTAATCCTGGCTCCCCTCAGCAGGTAGCCTACACCTTGGCTGCTAGAGGAGCTTACTCAGGCTTTACTAAGTTACCATTCACCAAAGGCTGGGGTAAGAGGAGCTTATCCACGGCTGAGGAAGTGCTAGATAAGATGGATGACCCTCTGGCCTCTGTGGTGTTACAATACAGGAAGCACTCTAAACTCCTATCTACATACATTAAACCTTGGGCTAAGGAGGAAAGAGCTACTACTCACTTCCACCTAGACGCCGCTACGGGTAGACCATCCAGCACGGATAGGAATATGCAGAACATACCTGGCAAGAAGTCAACCATCACCAACTGTAGGAATATACTACTACCTGACTTCGGTATATTCACGGATATGGATTGGTCACAACTAGAATTGAGGATATTAGCCTACCTCTCACAGGATAAAGAAATGCTACACATCTTTGAGACAGGTGGGGATATTCACCAGTCTACGGCAGAGTTCCTAGATATTGATAGAGGAATAGCCAAGAATGTAAACTTTGCCCTCATCTATGGAGCTACTGATGAAACCTTGATGGAAACAGCCCATATCAGGTCATTGAATAGAGCCAAGGAATTGAAGCATAATATGTTCCAACTTTACACTGGTGTTGGGGATTGGATTGAAACGGTACAGCATAATGCTACCAGCAACTACAGGGCTAGAACTTTGTTTGGTAGGAATCTCAGACTACCGACTGTGGATGAGGAAAGGCTGGATGGCATACAACGTAAGGCTGTGAATTATCCTATTCAAGGCTCAGCGGCAGAGATACTGAAGCGAGGACTGATACTTTGTAAAGACCTGCCTATGGTCCTACAGGTACATGATGAACTGTTGGTGGATGGGTTCATACCTGATTATAGGTTCAAACCACTGGAGGATATAGCTCCTTTTCATACACCAGTAGGAATTAAATATTTGGAGAGGTGGGAATAGTGCCAAAAGTATTGAATAAAAGGACAGATGTTATACCTCCAGATGCTGTCTATGCTGGTAGACCAGGTATTCATGGTAATAGATATCGCATCGGGCAGATGTTAGATGGTAGGAGGCTCACCAGAGAAGATTGTGTTCGGCTACACAAACAGGACATTCTATCTCACATGGAGAAGCACCCTGAGGAGCTATTAGAATTCCAGAAGAAATATTGTGGAAAAGATTGGGTATGTTGGTGTGCTCCTCTACCTTGTCATGCTGATGTCTTGTTTGAACTAGCCAATAAATAGAGACTCCCTAGGTTGCCTCTAAGGAGCCTCCCTGCTTACAAGCCAACATCTCTGGCTAAGCAGGTTGTTTAACAGGAGTGGAGGATGTTCGTTTCCTGTATTCGGACTTATCCCTTAAAATAGACCAAAACTCATTACGCCTTTCTAATCCTTCTTGTCTCCACCTAGTGGCTATTTCCAGATACATTCCTGCATTGGCTATTCGGTTCTGGGCTTCATTATTCCAAGCATCAGCCTTGTCCGTGTATCTGGCTGCCTCGGTGAGGAGGTCAGCCCGTTTCTGTTCATGGGCTCTGGCTATCAAATAGGCTCTTTCTGATATGGCTACCTGAACATTGGCATAATCCCTATACAACTCAGGAACATTGTCACCATCATTAACTTTATTTATTAGAGGTTCACCGACATCTAGGAAATCATCAGCCGCACTCAGGGCACTTGCCGCATCCGTCAACATGGAATCTTCACCAGTCCAAACATCTGCTGCATCGGACAGCTCATCATCCAAGGCGGTCATTTCTAAGGTTACCTTATCCAACGCTGTATCCACATAGGCTATGTCCGTAACCGCCTGGTGTTCGTATTTTACAGCCATCATTAACAGGGCATAGGCTCCAGCACCGATACAGATGACTTGGTCAAGGAAGGCTGGATAACTAGGAACAGTAGCAACTAACGGAGCAGTATGAGGTTTTTCATAGTAAATGGCTATATGCTTTTTATCCGTAAGTTGGGTTTGAGACTCTCCTGTTTTCTGACTACCTATATACATAAAGTCATTCCAGATATTATAGGATACCTTCTGCTGAGGAACCAAGTCAACAGGATATATCACATGGACTATCCTAATCATATCGGTTATAATAACTGATAGGTCTATACCCAGCCTAGACTTGGTGTAGCCGACTAGGAGGTTATCAACTGCTGTGATGGAGCCAGTGGAAATAATGGTGTACCTGCCATTTGAATAGTCCATGGTATAGTCAGTATCCCTGGTGTAAGTAGTCCCAGCAGGACTGGTAGTTATGGTTTCTGACTCAGGCTTGATAGGCTTATAAGCCAGGTCTTTCCACGTTCCAGCAGCAGGAGCAACAGAGGCTTCACCAGTCACAGTATAGTTTATGGTATGTTCATACACAGCCTCTAGTGGATAAAACCTGCTAAGGTCATCCACAGCCCTTTGAACACATCTGTCCAACTCACCATTAGACCACAGTGTTCCTGAATCCTTTAGGTCTATCCTTAACTCATCTTGGTATTCGTCAATATACCTTGTTAAAAAAGCCATATCTACCTCCTTATCTTATGAGCCATATCCTCACCCACAGCAGGGAATCTTGGTCGCCTCATGTCTGGTTGGGCTATAGCCTTCTCCAAGTTCTTGATTGCTGTTCCCAACCCAGCTTCAGGTCTAGCCTGCAACTTGTATTTCCTAGGAACATCAGCTTCTCTAAGTGGTGGTATAGTTAGCATTTCTCCTCCACAGTTTCCTTAGTCCCATTCAACCTCTGCAGGTATTGTATAATGCCCTGCTTCCTGTATAGCTCCTCTAGCACAGCTTTCCTCTGTGCCTGCAACTGTTGTAGCTGGTTATCAAGGATAGCTACCTCCTCCAGCTGTTTCTGTAATTCTGCCTTCACATCTAACTTCATTATTACCTCCTAGTTAGCATACCCAGCCAGTTTAACAAATGTATCACCAATCTTTATCCTGACAAAAGCAGTATTGGCTGGTAGGGTAGCTGTTGGAGTTCCTTTGGTAGCAACCTGACCATCATCTGGTAGTATGGCAAACCCAGCCCAAGCTACATTACCTCCACCAGCATCAACCGCTATACAGTAGGGTCCAACGGTGACAGTACCATGTAATGCCTGCATACAATGGAGCACATAGGCTTCTGCTACTGTCCTTGTAGAGCCAGAATCACTCTCCAACTTACCCTCATAAGACCTCATAGCACTGGAGAGATTCCCCGTAGTGCCTTTGAGGATTGGGTTGGACATAACACCAACTATTTTACTGCCAGCTATACCATCAGCGAATCTGGGTGAAATCTCAACTCCAGTCACACCTGTGGTTCCTCCTACACTGATGTTAGGTTTACTTTGCACAGCCGTTACATCACCACTAGTGGCTTCGTAATCTCTGCTATTCAACCTAACATTGTCAGTATCGGTTACAGTATCCAGACAGAAATCACCACCTGTGCATTTGAAATTGAATTGTGAGGCTAAGGTAATGACTATGTTGGTGCCATCAAAATCTATAATACAATCATCACCTGTGCCAAACAACAATTCCTGGTCGTCTATCAGGTCATAGTTCTCCACCTTCAGATTCATCTTGGTATGGGTGATTAACTCACCTGCTGATACTGCTGTTCCTGTTCCCATAATTTACCTCCTTTAATAAATACATTCATCGTAATTGCCAAAACCATAAACCCCATCTAATGGAGATTGGTAATAACAATCACTGTAGGAACCTACACCGTAATAGCCATACTGTATTCCATAAGCACACATTCCGTAGAGAGTAGTTCCATATATGCCGATAGGTAATCTGGCTGCAAATAATATCTGGGTAAATATGCCAGCAGGTATTCTAGGCCAACGCCTCTCTAAGTCCTCGAAGCTGTTATAACGTTTGCCTGTTTTTCCTCTCATCTTAATACTTCCCTAGTGGAATATCTGCTTTAGGTAAACAGAAGTAACCTCTCTCTAAAGACCAACTTAATACCTCATCAGGTTGGCAGCTAGGCAATGTTGGTATTGTTGGAGTTGGTTTTCCTGTAGGTACTATTAAACCAAACTCGGATGTCAATCCTCCTAGCACCATGTCCAGAGTGAAGCTACCTGGAACCCAACGATGAACTAGGCTGGACACTCTAATAGTGGCTATGGCTGGATAGAGACCTCCCTCAGTGGTGAAGGTTAAATCCTCACCATAACCAGTTCCCTCACTGTTGGTAGCCTTAGCTCTAAAATGATATGTAGTTGAGGGTAACAATCCAGTTGCAGTTCCTTGAAATGTTTGCCCAGTGGTGCGTGTTGTGGATACCTCTACACTGTCACCATAACTGGTAGTTAGTCCCCAATCAAATGCACAGGTACAGGCCTCACCACCATCATCGTCTAAGGTTCCATGTAGGAGGGCTGATACCTTAAGAACCGAAGTAGCAGGATTAGTAGTTACCAATGGTGTATAAGGTGCGGCTATGCCAATCCTTGTGTAATAATCAGCCAGACCTATACTATAAACCACGGCTAATTTGAATATACCTGCACCACCTACTAGGAACATATTTGTACCAGAGACACTACCAGCATCCCATTGTTCCTTATCACCTAAGGTTATGGTAGAGTTAGCTATGGTTGAGTATTGTGTTAGTCCAGGGTCCCTAATCAGTTGCGAGGAATCAGTAAAGGCATGGATGAATGTATTTGCACCTAGACCTACCACATCTATATGGCTAGGACCACTACCTGAAGGTGCAGCAGCATGGGTTTCTACCTTATCCCCAATGGTTATTGTTGTGCCAGAAATGGTAAGGATAGCGGCCAGTCCATGATAATCTACAAGGACAGCTCCAGTATTCCATGACAAGACAGCTTTGGTGTCCTCAAGCCTGGCTACAGCTTGCCAACGGGACATGGCATCATGCAGTTGTTTGGCACTCCCAAAGTATGGAATTCTACCAGAAACTGTAGCCACTCTACCATATATCCTGGCATCCATATATTGGTAGTAAACAACCAGGAACTTATCATCAGTTAACCTGCAACAAACTGAACTCCTTATACGACCATCATAAAGTGATACAGGTTCGTCCGTGGTTATCGTTGTACCAGAAACCGTACAGACAGTAGACATTCCTTTATTACCAGCAGTATAATCATTGTAGGCTACAGCAAACTTATCCGTACCAAGTGAACAGCAAGACAGGTATGTAGACCAGTGGCTTATTCCTTCCACCTCACCGATTTCCCTGCTGGCACCAAAGCTAATAGTATTACCTGACACTGTACCAACCCTAGCAAGTATGGGGCCACTAGCAATACCGTTCATCCTATGGTGATGCAATACTACAAACTTATTTGTGTCCAACTTACAGAGGCCAACAGGATTTACCTGAGTTAAACAAGGACTGGCAAAAACATATTCATCCCCATAGGAAACTTCTTCCCCATCCACTGTTGCCACCAGCACTCTACCATCTAAGACATCACTGGCTCCAATCTTCACAAAGACATAGGCTATAACCAGCTTATTGTCATCAACCTCACATGAGACCATCTGTTGTCCCTGGCCTCCAGGAGTTTCACCACCATCACCTGTTACAACTGGAAATTCATACCTAGAACCCCATGCTATGTCAGCCATTGTCACCTCGCATCATAAACCCTAACCCTATCGTATAACTCCACCCTACAATCATGTGGGACTACCAGCCTACCAGACGTAATTTCAGCCTGTAATTTACTCTTGATGGCCAATGCTCGGTTGTCAGCATCAGCCTGGTTAGTTATCGTAGGAGCAGTGAATAAGCCGATAACCTCCATATACTTACTTATCTGGTCATCATCCTGTGCCTCACCAGTAATAATAAGCTCTGCTACCCAGCCTTCTTCCTGCTGGTTACAAAATACTATGATGTGGTTAGGAACAACTATATTCGTTACCTCAGCATACTCGTAAAAGAAGTGAGCCTGATTAGAATAGTAGGTTTCATCTACAGCGTCATCCTCATGTGGGTAAACTATTTGAAATACTAAGCCAGTCCTAGCCCTCAGGTAACAGTGGGTCATAGCCATCAATGTCTGGATTAAGGTATTAAAATCATCAAAGGCTACTTGGTTGGGAGAAAACTGAGGTATGAAGGTATTGATTATACCATCATCTTGGTCTGCTAAGGAGTCTAAGCTAAAGTTAAATCCTGTAGCAGTAACCAATTCCGTCTCTATAAGGGTTCGTAGGAGATTGTAAATAGCTTGGGTGGTGTAAGGAGAATCATTATAAAGTGGAGGACTACCAACCCTCAACAACTGTTCTCCCATGAGAGACCATGCTCCTTCTAGGGTCAGGACTGATGCTAGTTTTCCTTCCATGGAAATATTGTATTGGGACTTCACCCACAGACGGGCTGACTGGACACAATCACCACTATCTCCATAGCATATTTGGATATGGTAACCAGTCAGGTCTACCACTGCCCTATCACTGTTGTTTAGGATAATAGTGGCATAGTCGTTATAAGGCTCCTCATGGTGTTCTACCAGTTTCTTCCTATCAGTGTAGTTGACAGAACCACCTGCAGGGTTGCGGAATATCAGCCCAACATAAGGAGTCCTTGAGGCTGCTTCCTGAGCAGTTTGTAATGATGAACTGATGGTTCTCATAACTAATCATAACCACCAGTTACTTCCATATCAGTTGCTTCAAAGGTTCCTATCCTAATACCAACATTGAGGGTGATAGGTGGGTTAAAGTTAAATACCTCTGTATGTTTAGTGGCTACCTTGAATGTAGCTACTTCACTACCTGTACCACTGGTAGCATCATTGAGGATTACATGTTTTGTCGCCGCATCATTGTTATAAACGATTAACCAATGCAATAAACCATCACTGGCTTTGATATTACCAGCAGAGGTTAACCTAGTATATTTAGCTCCTATCATAATTGCCTCCTTACCTTTGTGTACCTTCACCTAGCGACTTGCCTAAACTTTTAGAATTTATTAGGCAAGCTATTTCACTAAACACCTTCCTGGCCTCTACATCTGATGAATCTACCGAACAAAAACTTTTTACCATCAATGCAAGGCTTTTCTTTATTACTAGGAAATCATAGATTTGGTCAATTATTTCCAATAGCTCACTATGAGTTCCCCAGTTTACTCTATATGCCATAATGGCATTGTCTTTGGGCTGCTTAATATAAACATCACCCCCAAATCTAGGTACAATCCAATCAGATAAAACCTTGTCAGTAGTTGTAACCTCTAATTGGCAATGGAAGGAATTATTGGACAAATTCGGCCTTGGTCTAAGGCTAAAATGTCCTTCACCATCTACAATACCAGCAAAGTATGCTCTTTCCTCAACGCTGAGTTCCTTCACCTAAGCTCCTCCCCGTTTTATCCCTAGCTATGCCATAAGCCATTCCTGCACATTCTTTTTGTTCCTTCCCCTCACCCATACATTGTTCTATGGATTTACTTATAGCCTCCCTAATAGCTGTTGTTGGGCTATCTGGTGTTAAACTCTCTACGGCTAATGGACTCATTTCTTCACCTCTGCTTTCTTCTCCATATGCTCTATGAATCGGGTAACATAAACAGATGCACCCTCAATCCTAAGGATGGTAGCCTGAGCATTGGCTACTATTCCTTCCTGCTCGGAAAGTGCTTCCTTCAGGTCTTGCTGGTCTTTCCTAAGTTGGCTAAGAACTGACACTCCCATTGCTTCTCCTTAACTGAGAGAGGCAGTTGCCCACCTCCCACAGTTTTAGGTTTGTTAATCAGCCAGACTGGTTCCCTCATAAAGGGCAATATATCTAGCGTTGGCATTGACGATAACCTTGATATAGCCCCTTACTGTTCCACCTGGGAGGCTTAGCTCCGTAGTTGGGTCATCGTTCCAAACACCTGCCTCAGCACCCTTTAGCTCCATAACGGACTCCCAAGCATTATACTCACCCTTGTTCACCAGGATAACAGTTGGGCCTTGGGTCACAGTTCCACGCACATTACTCATGGCTTCAAGCACAGCCATTACTGATGTAGTTCGGGTAGCGTTTGTGCCTGTTTCCAACTTGCCCTCAAAGCACCTCATAGGGCCTGCGGTGGTTGCCGTTGCGTCAGTTTTAAGGATTGGATTAGAGTAAATACCAACTATCTTTCCACCACTAATACCAGCAGCAAATCTCGGAGAAGCCTCAATACCAGTTATACCTGTAGTTCCACCCACAGATATATTTGGCTTGGTTTGAATCGCACAATGTTCACCACTGGTTATGGTATAGTCCCTACTGTTTATCCTATAAGGAGCATCATCCTGGCTGAGTTGTTTATTGCCGCCTACGGACATTACCTTGCCACTATACTCTGTCATCTTTTACCTCCTTTTTAAGTTTTTACTAGGCTATTACAGCAGCTTCCGCTATATCGTGGATTCTGCTTAAACACGGGGTTGAGCCTAGAAGCACCGTGCCATAGGAGTTCATTCTCATTCCTGCAGCATTGTAATCTTCTAAGGCATCAAACAAGACCAACTCATAAAGGTCACCCTCGCCTTCAGTTCCACCATAGGCAAATGTAATACCAGGTTCCTTAGCCAGGACATTACCGTATTTGAGACCAAATAGGGATGACTCATCACCACCAGTAGAAGCCCTTATGTTTTCGGTGAGGCCAGTACCAGTGTTGGTCAATTCGGTCTTTAACAGGTAGTCAGTCCTAACAATCGGTATACCCATCCAATACATTATTGGCATACCAATCTCGTTCAGACCTCTGGTTAACAGGCTGATGTCACCATGGGAGTAAAGGGTATCACTAGACCATATTCCCTTTTCTGAGTAGGCAGCATCAATACGGATACCAAGTGCTGGTGCAACCCAAATCTCATCACAGCCAAACTTCATGGCATCAATTAGTCGCCTGAGTAAAGCAAGGCTGAGACCTGTGCTACCCTCTTGGTCAAGGTTAAGGTCTGAATTGGTTAACACTGATGCTGAGTTTGGTGTACCTCTCTCGGCTACCAAAGCATGGAGACCATCGAACTGGGTTGGTGAGCCTCCATAGGTGGTATCCCCATAAATAACACGGTCACCAATCTTCCGCTTCAGACCCTTCTCACATTCCAGCAACATCTGTGCCCTGTAGTCATTAAAGGTGCCATAGATGTTCTGAACATAGCGGTCTAGTTTCCTCTGGATATACATATACCTTAAGGTGGATTCCACCTCAGTATAATCTATATCCTCACTCCAACTTAGCTGGTCACCAACAGCAGACTCAACTACCGCAGCCTCAGTGGTTGTATCTTCCCTTAACCACTCTATTTTGAGTCCTGTACCTGCGGCTTGGGCTACTGGCAACCTCTCTAAAGGGTTATTTCGTTTGACGTCCTCTTCGAAAACGCCTGGTATTTTATGGCTTTGGGTTAACTTTGCAGCTTCGGCTAAAGTCTTCCAATGCCCTCCTGAACTTGCCATTTAATTTTACCTCCTTAATTAAGCTCTTACCTTGCCCCTCTTGGCATCGTGTTCCTCAAGAATCCTATTAGCTCTATCAATAGGAGCTTCAGGAACAGTTCCACCAGCAGGGCCTCCCTGACCACCATCATATCTGGCTGGCACACCTTGTTTCTTATTACCATTACCAAATACTCTAGCAGCTTCCTCAAGATTTCTGAGCTGAGGTAAAGTTTTATCCTTTACAGCTTCCTCGGATGCACCATTCTGTGTAATGAGGTTATGGCGTATACGTCCGACAAGCTCTTCCTCGAACTTGCCAATACTCTCCTTGAGAGTACCAGTTTCCGTCTCTAGCTCACCCACTCTAACCCTATGAGTGTCATAGTCACCATACTTGGTAGTCAACTGCTCTTTGGCAGCCCGCTCCTGCTGAAGTAAAGTATTGGACTCATCCCTGAGCCGATTAGCCTCTGCTAGTTGGGTATTGAATGAGGCTTTCTCGGTTTCCCAATCCTTATCCTTCTGCACAGAGCCACCTTTTACCGCCAACAAATCAGCTTCCTTGACAAAGCGGACTGTATTACCTTCCACCGCTAAGTCAACGGAACCATCATGGTTAAAGGTAAAGTTCTCAGCCATTGTTAAGACCTCCTATTACTCTATACTCCTGTTATGTATACTCTATGCTCCTATTATATCACAACTGCATTATTATGTCAAGTATCACTAGCTGGTATACAAATAAATACAACAATTTATGACTGAATTGTATACTCATGGATAATGCTACTTTTAAGCTCCCTATATTTGTCCACAAGACCTCTTTCCTCAAGCTCAACGATATGGTTACAATATGGACACAACCACATACCAATTTTACGGTTTGAGTCATCCCAATGATGCCAATAAAATATAGTAGGTATTGATTCACACAATGGACACATTATTGGCATGGGAGGTTTCACGATACTCTTAACACCACCAATACCATAGTTAGCCTCATTATATGCCTTTGCCTTTTCCCTACAATATACACAGCTTTTGAATCCTGTTGTAACAGGACGACTTTGGCAATTAGGACATATTCCTCTAGCAAGTCCAGCCCTCCTCCTCTCCCTTACATACTGATTCATAGCTTCTCTATCCATTCTACCCTCCACTTAACATAACGGACTTTACATAACATTATGCTTATTTTGGTATACTTATTATAGTAATAATAGTATTATATATTTAATTATATACTCTTACCTGTATCCTTAGCCAACTGTTTATAGGCTTCTTCTGCTTGTGGAGTTTGTAAGGTAGTGGTTCTACCCCAGTAGTAGAGGACGGCGTCTAGGTAAGGATTAGCATATCTGAGGGCTTGCCTGGCATTACTGATGTCGGAACGGAAACTGGATACCAGCTTCCTGCCAGTGGTTTCTCTTCTGGTAGCTTCTATCTCAGCCCTACGTTCTAAACCAGTTCCAGTCTTGACTAGGTATTGATGTTCCTTGATTAACTTTTGTTCCTCTGGAGAGTATTCTTCAAGGACTCGCTCCCATAGAGAGTTGTAAGGTTTGATATACTGGTTATGTTCTCTCCTTAACTGTTCTAGGCTGGTTGAGTTCTTCTTTAGGTAATCGTCCCACTCCTCTCGGTAGTCGTCTGGAATGGCTGCATCAATAGCATCACGCATAGCCCAGAACTTATCCCAGTCCTTAATCTTTTCACCAGTCTCCTCGTCTATCTTCTCCTCTAACTGTATCTTAAAGTAGAGGTTTGTCAACTCCCTCATTGGATGAAGAACTGGTTGAGGAACATTATACTTCTTGTAGTAGTCAACCCTGTTATCTATGTCCATTAGAGGATTCTCTTCTATCTTCCTATCCACATACTCACGTTGTTTGGAATATGTAGCTGACAGCATATCACCATAATCCTGTGAGCCTACCCTACCAGCAAGGAAGTCTCTCTGCAATACCAGTTTTTCATCCAGCAATTGCTCACTATACCTTCTAACATCATCCCAAGCCAGTTCTATTTGATTAAGGATGGTTTGCTGTCTGCCTGGTAATAATGGACGGACATTACCAATCCACTTGTAATACTCCAGCTCTTGTAATGTAGCTTGTTGGGTAGGAGACATTCCACCTACCATATCCCATAGACGATAGCCATGCTTCCTTAGCCAATCCTGCTGGTCTGGAGTATAGCCAATCATTTCCTCAATAACTTTGGCTGATTCCTCATACATCTTGTATTGTTCATCAGTCCTCATACGGAACATAGCGAATTGCTCAAAACCTGCTGAGTACCAGCCTACTTCTCTACGGGCATCAGCCCATAACTGCTTCTCCTCTTCGGTTAATTCCTTCTTCTCCTGCATCTTGGAGAATATCAGTGAGCCATCTCCACCTCTACGAGCTACTTGGAGGATGGCCAAGTAGTTTCTAAACCTATCTCCAAATATCCTGTCACTGATGAACCTAACTGAATCATTATCAGGGAAGGCGGCTATCAGGAAGTCCAACCCTGTCTTGGGTATGGCTGGCATCACCTCACCAAACTGGGCTTCAACTCCACCAAATACTGCTAGAGGTATACCTATGTGGGCACCTGGATAGAAGCCATAACGGGAGAGGAAATCACTAAACTCTATAAAGTCTCCTGCTACACCAAACTCATCGTAGTATTCAGGGAAGTCTCGCCTAGCTAGTCTAGTGGTTAGAGTACCATAGACTGTGCCTCTCCATGGGTTATAGTCCATGGCTGTACCTGGGATATGTATATAGCCATAATCGGTATTGTTCTGCCAACGTTCAAAGCCTGTAAAGGTTCCAGGATGACGAACGAATGAACGGGGTAGCCAGAACCAACGCTGGGTTTCATAAGTATTACCAGTCCAACAAACCTTATGGTTCCTTCTTATTAGTATAGTCCTGTGTTCAACCCTAGGACACCACATCTTACCTGTATAGTGAACCTTATGTATGTCACCACTCCTTAGCCAAAAATTCTCAGACTTGTGAGGATATAAGTACCAGACATTAGGTTTGGAATGAAACAATCTAGTAACAAATCTACCTGTCAGGAATGATAACAACTCAAATGAATCCAGAACTTCACCAGCCTTCTGGGTAAAACCACCACCATCCTCTCTACCCTCAGCATTATACATAGCCTGGTACATAAAGTTAGCGGCCTCTTTGGATAGATGGGTAACTACATATACCAACCCATAGCTATCCATTATATCCCTAAGAAAATCCCTACAGTCTGTGGTTAGCCTAAAGTGGTGTACCTCATCATAAATATTCTCACTAACAAGGCAACTATTCCTAGTCAACAGTTCCCTAATCTCGTCCACATATGGCTGCTTCAACTGTGCTATGATGGTAGAGTACCTATCCTTATAGAGAGAGCCATCAGTAACAACCCACCCAAGTATAGCAGCCTCATCCGGAGTGAGCAGACTATCTCCTTCATAATGGTGAAAGGCTGCCTTAGGTAATCTCATCATATGCCTTAACTGGTCGGCCTCCACAAATTCCCAATCATCCTTATGCTGTGGTTTTACCAGCCACCAATGATTTGGAGTACATATACAGTCCTTGCTACACTTGTCCTTGATATGCACCGCTTCACCATCATAGTCATAAACATTGATATACTGCACTTTATCCCAATAGGTCATCCACGTATTCTTGTCTAAACTTAATAACTCATCATCCTCAGATAATTCCCAATGGTGCTTCCAACCACTCCTAGATAACACCTCTGTATCCTCTGAGATGGACCAATAGGGATAGATAGTTTTCATAATAGCGTCAAAGGCATTGGCATTGGTATAATCGGTGAATTCTTTGTAGTACCATTTGTGGGCCTCATCCATGGCCGTTTGACGCATGGTGTTGTAATCCTTAAATTCAGGTTTTATTACCCTCTTACCAACGGTCTTAGTAGTAAAATATGCCAATTCAGGATGCTCCTTCCTTATCTTTATTGACAAGGTTGCTAAATCGGCATCAGCCTTTTCCCTAATAGCACCATACCTAGCCCCACTACCTCCACGTTCCTGTATATCACCCATCCTATCAATAGCACGTCTCCTAACAGCAGAGATTTCCTCCAATTCTGGATACAGTTTTGCTATTCTTTTATCAACCAACATTTCCGATATATTCTTCCCTTCACCTGGCACACCTACTACCTTACCACCTTCATAGGCTACATCATCCACCTGCCTAGCTATGTCATCCACATACCTACCTATCTCAGCTATTTCATTATCAGGTAGTAGCTTGGAATTATAAAGCCCATGCAACTGGTTGTTTATATCCTGCAGCTCTTTCAGGCGAGGAGTCATCCAATCCACAGTTTTAGGGTCGGTCTGAAGACTCCACATAATCTGGTCATAAACCTGTCCAACTGATTCAGGAGTAAACCCCACATCATCAGGAGTTACATGGTTCATAACATAACGGGTGAATCTAGCCCTATCTTGCCTCAGCATCATGGATTCCATCAAGCTCTTGGTGATGTCGTCCATTCTGACCTGCATAACTGTGGCTATGTCTTGAGGAGATAAGGCTCTGTCAGTAACCTTAACTGCTGCCCTAGTAGGATACTTAACACCTTGGATTTGTCCCATCTCCTTAGCCACTGATTGTAGAAGGTCGTCAAAGTCCAACTGCTCTAGGTCGAATCTGTCCCAGAAGGAATCAGTTTCTAGGTAGAACTGCTCCCAGAAATCAGGGTCTTTCAGGTTCTTGGCTGTGGCTCTGGCAAAGTATTCCCTACGTCTGGCCATATCAGCCATACGGTTATCAGAGGCGTTGATGGACTTAGCCATGAGGGTATCATAATACCTGCTATATGAAGGAACCAACTCATCTGAAATATTTGGCAGGTCAGCCTTAATCTTATCCGCTACCCTCTGCATTTCACCTTTACTATTCTCCAGGAATAAACTAAGCCTATCCATATCAGCGTTAATGGAGGCTGACCTCTCCTCAAATGGTAGTCCTCTAGTTCTCTGGGTTACCCGCTTCATCACTTGTTTAGGAATGGCTCCTTGAACCTGAGCCATATAATTAAGGCTATACATTACCCTAGCCATTTCCTCAGGATTCCTTATTTCCAAATCAGTGAGGAGGTTGGCTAATTCCTTCATCTGTTCTGAAGCCCTCTCAGGACTACGGATAAAGTCATCCATTAGAATATCTCTGGACTCAGCTATCCTAGCCGTAATCTGTTCAGGATTGCCGATTAAAGTACCTTCATTCATATCCAGCGTCAGTTTATCCCTAATAGCTCTAGGCATATCAGGATGTTCAGATAATATGTTGGCTACCTCCTTCCTATGAATAGCAGCCCTAGTAAATAGCTCCTTAGAATATCGGATGGAGTCTGGGTTGGCAGACATTTTAAGGTCATTGACAGTCTGATAAACCTCTTTAGCCAACTTCTTATCAACCAACTTAGGTCTAGGAGCATCTATTTTAACCAACATTTCAAAGGTGTCTCCACCCATTTCCTTTAATATCTGGGTGGCTCTAGCATCCACGAAGCCTCTACGGAAACTAATTCCTATCTGACCAGGTTTCTCTACCAATACTCCATAGGTTTTCTCACCAAAGCCTTTGGCTAATCCACTAAGGCTCAGTATCCAGTTGGTCTGCATAGCCTCAGAACCTTTTCTTAACTCACCTAGGGTTTCTGACCAAGCATCCCTCATCAGGTTGGGGTCGTAACTAACTCCTATCCACTTTCTGGTGAACCTGACAGGGTTAAATCTATTAGGCATAACCCCACCTAACACTGAACGGAACACATCCTCAATTACGTTCATAGGACCATATAGGGCAAAGGCTAGATAAGCCTCAGCAAAGGGTCTGACTAACCATCTATCTATCTGGTTACGCCATACCTGTTGGGTTCTTAGGCTGACATCCTGCATAGTTGTGGCAAAGACCCCCATTTGTTTCCTAGCCAGATAAGCTATACTATCCTCAGTAGCCATAAAGATACGGAAGTTTCTCCTACCCAAAGCATAAACAGCATTGACTGGAGTTACAGCCTGACCAATAGCTGTTGCTCCCTTAACTATAAAATTGGCTCGGTCATCCAACATTCTTTGGGCTAGTTTCCAAGCATCATCAGTATTATTTATATTCAGCCTAACCAATAGTTCTCTGGCGGCCTCACCTAAAGTTAGCTTCTGCCTACCTGGACCACCTCTGGTAAAGTAATCCTCAAATAGTCTGTCAATATTGTCTACCATTTCCTTAGAAACAGATTCTTTGGTTAACAGGCCAGGTTGATGAGCTACCTCAGCTAACCTATTACTCCAGTCAATAACCATCTTCTCATCAACAGGAGTATGCTCTAGGAGGACTTTACCAGCCCTAGCTATGTCGTTATCGGCTTGAGGATGCCTTAAAGCATTTCTTATAGCTCTCTCGATAGCCTTGTTAAATACCACCATACCATCACGACTCTTGGATAGGTCTCTAATGGACTTACCTGCGTATTTAGTAACCCACTTATCCACAAACTGGATGGACTTGGCCTGCTCCAAGGCTGCTCGCTGGGATAAGGACTTTGGCAGTTTTCTTAAACCAGCCTTCATCAAATCAAATGGTATGTCAAGAGCAGAGGCAATACCACGTTCAGCCGACCCTACCATCCTACCAAAGGCACCTAGTGGCTTGGTTATTCTGGTGGCTAATCCCCAACCAACATAACTTAGTGGGTCACAGATTCCTTCCATCAATATATATTTTAGTATGAACTCCCAAGCACCTTCACCTGGAGCATCCCATTCTTCCCAAGCCATTTGGAGGGATTTCCAAGTTGACTCAGTTTTCCTAAATTCCTGATAACTTTTCTCCATATCAGGGACGAAATTCTTGTACAAAGCACCTGCTAACGGCATAGAAACATGTTCAAAGTAAACCATGGCTACTTCCATCAATGCTAGACCAGGTTGAACTACCATCTCCTTTAGCATATCCATTAAAGTATAGTCTGGCATTTCAGCTACGGCTTCCCTATAAGCAGCCAGCTGGTTATCTCTCTCCCTCCAGTCATCTATTAACATTTGAGCCTCAGACTCAAGGAAGTCCACTTCAGGGTCATCAACATCACCTTGTCTAGCAGCGAGGTATTCGACCCAACCACTCTCAGATAACACTGGACTTGGTAACTGAGGAGGAGGCACCAAAGCCTTAATAATCTCATCAATGGTTAACCTATTCAATGTAGCTAGAGGAATCTTATCAGCCTCTAGTTTGGTCGGAATCACTAGCTCTGGCATATTAAGCTCTGGCATATCCCTAGCCATCTCAGGCATAGGAGTGACTCCAGTTATTGCGGCAACCATTTTATCTATAACCTGTCTGACGTTATCCAAATCTTCTGGTGGCAATGAGTTAATCAACTCTTGTGGTAGGCTTTCCAACGCCTCATAGGAGGATGTAACCAAACCTTGCTGTATAGCAAAAGGAACCTCACTATAGAGGCGATAGTAGAACTCCTCCACACGACGGTTGGACTCAACCTGTTCTATCTGAGGTTTTATCTTAGCCCTAATACCTGGAGGTGACCAAGGACCCCATGCAGCATAACCAGCTGATGGTGACCATCTGAGCCAGGAAGGAACCCACTCAGCAGGTTTAGCAGTAGCCACATACTTTTGTTCTAACGCCTGTAACTCTTGGGTAGACGTCTGTACCTTCTCAAAGTGGAATTGGGTCTGTTTCTCCCACTCAGCCAGTTGTTTTTGTAAATCTTCTCCGTTAGGCATTATGTCACCCTCCCCATTCCTTCTTGAGGTGTAGTTGCTTCCTTAGCTGGAAATACTTCTCTCATAATAGCTTCCTCAGCAGGAGCAGTACCACGTCTAGTAGCCCCAGCCTGTCCCATCGCTGCCTGTTGAGGAGATAATCTTGTCTCCTGTGCTGCTGCTACCTTCTCATAAAGTTCGGCGGCATCAATTTGTCCCTTCTCTCTCAGTATCCTAGCTTGCTCCTTGAAGGCTAGTATTGAATCAGCCAGTACAGCCTCAGGACTCATCATAGCATCGTCCTTACGTACCTTAGCCTGCTCTCGTAATGGGTCTCTAACCTCAGGGAACATCTTATCCATAACAGTATCAGTGGATAGTCTGAAGGATGGGTCTAACATCCTGGCTACTGTGGCTCGTTGAATCAGGTAGCCTGGAATTTCTATATCAGCCTGGACATCAAAGTTAACCTCTTCTGGCATATTACTAGGAACTATAAACTTGTGAGGTTTGTACTTGGTTATGTTTAACAGTTTAATCCAATAATCGTTAATGTCGGAACGCAATCCTTTGTAAGCATCCATGTAAGGAGTCAACACCTGCAAAGCTGCTGAGGCTATATTAGCCATAGCCAGATAGCTCATTTGCATCTGGACGTTACCAAAAATAGCCCAAGGAAATAAACCTCGCTGAATCATATTGGAATACTCAAACATAGCGGTTCTAAGTTCTACAGGGATGGTTGGAGGCTGCATAGCACCTGCTGACTCTCCTACCGCTCCTCTAAGGATAGAACCCCACTTGTCCATATTTTCCTCAGTCATTATGGGAGTATCACCACTAGACAGCTCTAGGTAGTGAGGTTGAGCCACAGTTCTAACCAACTGCTGGGTAAACGTTAACATCTTGTTATAGTTTTTGGTTAAATCCTCATTAGTAGCCACGATGCTTTCACCAAAATGTTCCTGCCATCTAGGGTCTATTGCTCCTCTGTCAGGGAGGCCACCGACTGGAGAAATGAATAAAGGTAGCATACCAAGTTCACTGAGGATTGGGTCCTTCACCATTGGCTTGACAAACTCTGAACCCATAACTATGCCATTAACCACATCACCATCATCATCAAAACCCCAATAGTTATATAAGGTAGTATTATGGGTAAACGATTTAGTGACTGTCCAGCCCATCATTTTAACTTTCCTATTAGCTACGGCTGGCTTCATGGTATAGATATGGGCTGCTTCCATTAGACCTATCTCAGCAGAGCCAAACTCTGGGAAGACTTCTAAGGGATTCCACACCTCAGACCAGATTTTGTTCTCCTCCACCATACTGAATACATTGTACCAGCCAGTAGCTAACATTAAACCTATCAACTCACCTTTGAAGCTCTGGCGTCCCATTCTACGGTAGCGTTTTTCTTCCTCAGCCCAACGCTTGGCTATATAACCTTCCAAGTAACTGGTGGATTCAATCTCTTGAGGATTCAGGTCATCCTGGTCAATTTTATCAGCTACCAGGCTAGAGGTCATCAGATGTTTACCTAGGTTATACCCAGTCCTAGGGTCGTTGGAAGTGACTGACTCCATGCCATCCTGTTTTAACTCATCCTTCAGCCTGAGGATTTCATACCAGTCCTTAATCTTACGGGTTCTGGTACCCCAATTACTCTTTAATTTACCACATTTAGCGATAAGTTCTTTAGTATCCATTTAATTACCTCCTTAACAAAAACCACCTAGATGTAATAGAAACCAGACTACACCACTACCACTTAATCCTGCTCCAATCACCCATAAAGGCCACCAGACCTTGACTTGCCTTCTGGCTTGATGCGTGTAGGGCTCTTTTCTACACATAAAGTCATGCCACCACCAGTAATAAATTCTATTTATAAGGTTCTTCATTACCATTTCCATCCTGCACGGCCCATATATCCACGTTTCATAGGTTTAGGATTCATACAGCAGAGTCCTACTGCCAAACTCATTAGAATATCATTGGCTCCTACAACTGTAATTTTATCACCGACCAGCCTATGATTCCTCATCTGCTGGGCTATCTCAATATCATGGCAGGTAAAGTCCAGCAAATACTTATGGACTGTTTGTAGCATGTAATCCTTATTCTTACTGGTGGTTAGCCAGCCTGGTTCCATTGATGGTCTACCACTGACTATATCCTTGCGGTGGTAAATTGGTCTCCTACGCTTTAATAGCTCGGTAATAGCTAACCCATGACTATTGGCTTCCCAAGATATTTCAGCCCTATTATAATAATCAGAGGCTATAACAGCCTTCTTAACCGTTACCTCTGGGCTATATAATCCTGCATCCCTAGCACACCATCTAGGCTTGTAATTACCTTCAACATCTTGGTCGAAGGTCAACACACCTATAGCTGATTTGGTTACCTTAGCTTGACCAGGGTCAATGCAGACCATATACTTTCTACCCTTTTCAGGTTGATACCATATGTCTAAGCCCTCTAAATGATGAGGTGCTGGGTAGCAGTTCTTAGCCAGTTCATTAACAAGGAAGTCATCAAAATACATATCACCAGTGGCTAGGAAACAACTAACATCATCCTCAGGGAACTCTTGGTTAAACAAAAGCTCTAGTTCACCTGAACGCCTAAGGCTACGTTTCTCCTTGATTTTCCATCGTCTCCATCTAATCTGGTCAAAGGTTAATCCATGATTAGCTACCAGTCTATCCTCATCCTGACTCAACTTAAACTCTGGCTTGCCAGTCTCAGGTATGAACCTTTCAATCCTAGTATCACCCAGTAGGATGACATATTCCTTGTGCATAAACCAAGGATAGAAATGAGGAGTAAATGTTGACTTGCCTTCTCTAGCAGCCATATACATTTCATAGAAGTCGTTTTCCTGACCATTAGGAGTGGAAAACATATCAACAGTACCACCTGTTGGGACTCTATCCAATGCTGGTGAGATGATTGCTTCCATGGCTTTCGGAGGATAGTATGCTGCCTCATCAAATAACAGGTGATGTATGGTCTCTGCCTTACCTGCTGCATAGCTACGGGCTGAGGCTATATAGATAGAGCTAGTGCTTATTACTCTACCATTAACAGTAAACCTGAAGGTCTTTTCATAAGTGGAATTGTGGAAGATTTCTGGAAAACCAGGAATATGCAATCCCATTAAATGGTTATAGAAAAATGTTACCTTACTTAGTAGTCTTTCGGTAATGAAATCCTCATAAGCTATCAGGACGGTATTGGTGCCAGGAACAGTTAAGGTGTCTTTCAACCTCTTAGCTATTCTCTCGGTACTAAACCCTACCTGAGCAGGCTTGACCCAAATGTCCATACCCGTTTCTGTGCCATCAACATCAGCCTGAATGTCATTATAGGTGAAAGGAACTATTCTCCGTTGCTTGTTTTCAACAACGAATAATGCCTCAATAAATTTCCTGTCATCCTTTATTAGTTCTCTGAGGGTCTGTTCAGCAGTAATCAATGTTTCTCCACTATTGACGAGCCTAATGGGAAGGTAGAGTTAGGCATAAAATCAACATAAACAAATTCGGGAAATAATGCTACTATGGACTTAACCACTCCAGCAGGAGGTATGTCACCCTCATGCCTGATTAAGATTATCGGGGTAGAGGAACTAGGATGAGTGATGTCATATTGCCTCTCCATGTTGGTAAAAATAGAGTCTAGTTCTTTCCTGACTAAATCAATGCTCCAACCCATTTTAACCTCCTATTCAACTCCATTAACCTTTAATATATCCGCTATGGCTACACCATTTATCTTGGCTATTGAGGCGTTGGCTACTCCAAGGAATTTGTGCGTCCAACCTTCTGCCCCACTCGTAGCCTGAGTTAAATCTGCTGTTAAAACAGAATATAATGTTGTAGCTGTTTGATACCCCCAGGCTCGGATATAATAGGTGGTGGCAGATTGAGGATGGGGTAGTGAATAAGAAATTCGAAATGCACAATCATAATTTGAGGAATCAGTCCAAGAGGCGTCATAACGAGTCCAAAAACCTTCCACAATGTCACCAGTTTGCAACCAAACACTTACGTAGTTGCTAATATCTCCATCAGCATATTCCACAGTAAAACGCAAGTCTTGTTTAGTAGCATTTTCAATTTCACACTCATAATCATATCTTGTAACCCCTGTTGTTAAATCATCAGCAGTTACTGTCGCTACTGTTCCTACAATACCATCATCTGAAACCTTACGGATTCTCACGTAGAACGAACCAGAAGGACTACCATACTTGTTTAGATAGAAACTTAATTGAGTAATAGTAGAAACAGGGAAATCATTTATCCTTTGTCCAGCTCTATTGTAGGATATATCATCCAGTTCTTGATTACCAGCTGATAAATCCTGAATTATGGTTTGGGCTGGTTGAATAGTTGCACTTTCCCCAGTATCAAAGTAAGCCCCATACCCATCGGCTACACCTGTTGGATAAGCACCTGTATTGAACCTGATTAACGTCTTATCGCTGTTAGCCCCCTTTGTCCATGTCAGGTCAATAGTGGTATCAGTCTGTGAAGGGCTGGCTAAACTCGTTGGTGGGCTAGGGTATGGAGTATAAGTAACCCTAATCTCCACCTCGCCAACATGTGCTGTATTACCCTTGGCAATGTCATTCATCTCAACATCGCAGTCAAGAGCGACAACGGCAGCCCATGTCCAGGAGGGTGCGTTTGTATCAGTTGTTATGTCCTGATATGCCTTCCATTCAGGGGTTGTGCCAGGGACTACAACATGATTATCTCCATCGACACTTCCTCCAAAAACAGGTCGCAAAATGGTCTGGTCATCTACATCACCGTAACCATAGAAGCGAAGTTCAACTTTTGTGATAGTGCCTAAGTCAGTTCCAGGGCAGTTATTACCAATCAGGCGGTGAACTTGACCATCTGTTGTAGTCGCAGCATAGCTGGCATCTGTCCCATCAACCATGTTCTCAGGCGTGGTTTCCCAAAGTTCGGATGCGTGGTTGTCATTGAAGTAATAGGTAACTGGACTAGCCATCTAACACCACCGCCTCAAAACCAAAACTACAACTGGGCAACAACAGATGACCAGCTTCTATATCTTCACTAGTAGGATAGACAGGGCAGTTGTCGTTAAACCACCTTATCTGAGCATCGGTTATTTTATTGCCCTTGCTGTCCTTGACTGTAGTAATAGGTTTACCACCTCTGCCCAAAATAAGGCAATGCCCATACATACCAACCTGGAGAGTGTCAATGTAGAACTTACATCTATCCTCTCCAAGTTCAATGCAGGGGTTTTCAAGCATAAGGCCACCTAACTCCACAGATAGGCAGCATTTACCACAGTTGTTACAGCTTCCTATTTTGGTATAGAGCATTATGCCAACTCCACATAACTATTATCAGGGCAGAAAAATAACTCATCTGCTGTATTCCCATAGCCAACAATTCTTACCACAAAATTGGTTGTTCCTGTGGGTGCAGTTGAGGTCATATCCCCAGCCGTAGCTGCCGAAATAAATACTGGAGCGTCTACGGTAAAGGCATAGTCAGCATCAGACCGTACTTTACCAAACAGTAACACTGTCATAGCGTTTCCGTTTGCTACCTGTGCTACTGTTACATTGATGCCCAGTTTAACCGCTCCAGATGTGGCTGTAGCGTCTGCTTTAGCCAGCATCCACTCGCCATCTCCAACACTATGATAAACTATATCACCGAAGTCTAGTGTAGCTCCAGCAGTACCAGCCTCTACTATCCCAGACCACTTCTGGTCGGCACTCAGGGAAGCATCTAAAATTAAGCCTATATTTTCTGGTAGTGTAGATGGCAAGAGTTGCATCGTAGCTTCTGTCATTGCAATAGCTCCTCGTAAAGTTTCTTATACTCAACAGCAGCCTTTTCCATATTAAAGTGTTCATCGGCATAGGCCCTACATTCTTTGGCTACCATCTCACGACCTTTGGCCTGTATGTCCTTCCAACATTGTTCCACTGCTTCGGCAATAGACTCAAGGCACCAAGTTTTAGCAATATAGGGAGTGTAATCCTCTCCCCCACAGTAAGATACCACTGGTATGCCCATAGCCATCGCTTCCATTACTGAACCCCTGGAGTGTACTCCATGAAGGTTATTATTAAATGATATATCGGCTCCCCTGATATAAGGCTTTATATCTCCGGTCAAGAGTTGGATAAGTTCACAATTACTCTGATTATGCATCAGTTTTGAGCGGACAAAGATATTGCGCCAGGTTGGAGAATCAACCAGTGGTATCGAGAAGAAGTTTAATCTGGCAGAGGGAATTCTCTTTCTCACATTCTCCATCGCTAGAATTATATGCAGCGGTATCTTATTAAGCCTTATGGTATCTGCTGATATGATAGCAGGGTGATTTGCGTACTCATACGCCCAACCATTGAGACTATACCTTTCCACGTCAACGGCATCCTCAATAAACCTCAAGCGTTTCTTCTCGTCAAAATGTTGGGCAATCTCGTAATCCTGTGGTGTAATAGCTACACAAGCATCATAATCCCAAATCATGTTAATGTTGAAATTGAAATTCTCACCAGGGCCGCTATGCTCATTCATCATCATGATTTCCAAAGGCCCGTGCATAACTACCACTTTAGGTTTCTTATGGGCAAGTTCATTGGGTAGACTGCGGTGCATTACTAGTACGTCAGCATCTTCTGCCCATGCCCAGGGTTTTGCTGTAAGCCACCCGTCAGTATATGTTTTGAGGTCAGGGTCTTTTACAACAGACTCTACAAACTGAGAGTCAATTCCTAACTTACGTTCGTACTTTATTAAGTCCTTAGTGGCTTCGTAGAGTCCACTGGCACTAGGGGCCCATAACGATAGGTGAGCTACTTTCAACTTTTTCTCCTTTTAACCTTTGGCTTTTCAACTTGATTATAAGCGTATCCTTTCAAGCAGACTAAAAGTAGAGGTTCCGTTTCCAAAACTCCAGGGTCATTGCCAAAGTCCTCCGGTTTCCAAAAACTCTTGTGCTCCTGGTAAGGATTCCCAAAAGCATCATCAGTCACAATCTTTATAGAGGGTGTAGATAGGAGGATATTCCCGCATTTAGCCTTAATCTTTTCTAAGAGTTCTAATCCCTCCTGTTTCTCAAAGTGCTCAATAACATCGAACATAAGTACGACATTGTAATTATCAAGTTTATTCACCAGTTCTCTAATATCCCCAATATAGATGTTGTTATAGATATACCAGTGGACAGGAGTAAGGTAAAGTTCAAACGCTTCTACAGCATCAATCCTTACCTTCCACTCCTGCCTACGGTATCTAAGCCACCAAATATCCAAGTATTCCCGACACAACATGCCATACTTGCCAAAACCACAACCAATATCTAAGACACTGGCCGGAGCTAAGGCTTGAACGGCTTTCGCCACTGTTGTAATTGTATCTGGATAACTACTTGGCATATTAAACCCCCTTCTATTCTGTAGGTTCACTCGTATATCGAACGACCATCTCACCAGCTGAGTTTCGCCGTATATCGGTAACCAGGTATTCGGATGCCGCTGGTACACTCTTAATAGCAGTAGCAGCCGCAGTTGACGCTACAGCAGCATCTGATGTCGCAGTTGAAGCTGCTACGGACGCTGTAGAAGCTGCGGTTGATGCCACAGTAGCACTGGAAGATGCCGTTGACGCAGCCGTTGAGGCTACTGTTGCAGTTGAACCAGCTGTACTAGCAGCTACTGAAGCTGTGGAAGCAGCTGTAGACGCAGTACCAGCATTGGCATTAGCAGTTGAAGCATCTAGGATTCCTTGGTCAGCTATGGAATCAGCCACTACCGCCTTAGAATCTGCCACACTAGCTGCCGTTACATTCGCTGCTATACTTTCTACCACAAAAGCCACACTTGCTACGGTCATAATGTCTATCCTCCTTGAGGAATTTTGTTATAAAAACTAGGCTATCGACCACTAAGCCTCCGGAACATTACTGTATTTAATCTCCGTCTCACCATTAGCTTTGCGTGTAATTGAAATAACCTTAAAATCTCCAATGCTGGGGTCTGTAGTAACGAAACCTCTCTCAGCAGCAGGTAAGGATAGCAAAGCATCTCTTATCTGTGTGGCAGTAAGTCCAACACCAGCAGTAGGGTCTATGGTCATGCTAGTACCATTATAGTTTATAACCAGCTTACCACTGGAATTTACATAGCAATTGCCAATTTCCTCATACCCAGGTGGTGGGTGTGAAATCATGGTATCATCGTACCTGATAGTCCTTTTCAGTATGGAGCCATCATCGTAGAGGAAGGAAAGTAAGCCTTCTTCTTTGCTAACTGAAACCAATGTTGCCATTATTACCTCACATAAGGCTCATAATCATTACAGACATTAACAACTCCGTAAACTCATTACCACCACAATTAGGACAAATGTCCACCTTGTCTAATACCGTTGCACCACAGTTATCACAGACCTTCATCTCCTGTTCTTCCAAATAGATGCAATAGGCTTTTCTAGTACAACATCACCAACCACAGCAGCTAGTAACCATATTATTATACCTGCACCTTCGGTTTGTATATCCTCTAATATAATAACTGAGGTTAATATAGCAAGGACGAGGACTAGGAAAAACTTAATACAATACTCTCTAACGCCCACCTGGTATTCTCCTTCGGTAGTGTTGACCTCTTAAACCAATACGACTAACCTGAGCCTTAACAACATTACGTCTACCTGCTGCGGCTTGTTTTCTTGTCGCTTTTATTCCCTTCGCCATCATTACATCCTTTATTTTTAGCTCTATAAAAAGGGCAGCGTAAGAAATCACCATTCTCAAGTCTACCTTCCAATCTGCCCACCCTATAAGAGTTATACACCATACCAGCTAGTACCGCTCCATTCACGCCAAGTAGGACTACGGCTATAACATCAGGTATCATGACCTCTTTTCCTCCTTTTCCAACCTGATGGTTAACACGGTTCGGGTAAAGTCAAAGGCTTCTCCAGAATCATCTTTGCCACTGACTAATTGCCTGATTCTGGTTAACTGCTCTGGAGTGTAGAATTTCCTAATAATTAAAAGGTATTGCTGTTCCTTTTCTGTTAACACCTTCTCTTGAGCATCCTTGAATAATATTTGGAAGTCTTTAGCCAGAACTAACCTGAAGTTACGGGTAAACTCAATATCAATTAACTGGTTGGATAACTGTTCCCTCAACTCACCTAAGGATTTCTGCTCCAACTCAACAAAGCTATTGTCTTCTACCCGCCAACGCTTGATAGTGGCTAGATGCACCTTAGCCAGAGCTATGGACTCCATTACAGAAAAGCCTGCTACCAGATAACTCAGGTAACGGGCTCTTTTACCACCATCCGCATAATAGTTGATTAAGGATTGGGCTGCTCCCTCAGTAGGGGTTATTGTACCTTCTACAGTCTTACTCATACTCCTATTCTAACACAATCAGTCAGTTATGTCAAGCTCAGACTGGTATACGACTAACTGTCAATTCCATGAATATAAAAACTTGACAATAATTCTGCTATAGTATACAATATAAGTGAGGAGGTAAGTATGCAAATCAACCAAAAAGTGACACAAGTGTTAGTATCTCAAGGACTATCATATTCGGAGGTAGGTGAACTATTTGATATATCCAGACAAAGGGTACACCAGGTATTGACAGGTTATATGTCTCCACGAACAAGAACTATTAGACTGGATAGGGAACCAAGACCGAAGAAGGATGGGAGGTTTAAGAATGGTATCAAAAGGTCTGAGGAGGAGGTTAAAGCTGATAAAAAGGAGTACATTAAAAACTGGCACAGAAGCAATATTTTGACCATTGACGGTAAGTATGTTAGGGTAAAGAAAAGGCCTAGACCTGATGATATATGTGAAATCTGTGGTAGAATTGCAAGTAGGATAAACTACCACCACTGGGACGATACCAAACCAGAGCTTGGTATATGGTTATGTAGACCTTGCCATTTCATGGCTGAATGTATTGACCATGATTTACACAGCAGATACCTGGAACTCAAAGCTAGTATACACTAAATATATAATACTATGTTATGTAAAGTATACTTGACAAGCGTATAGATAGGAGCTATAATATAGTAAGAGAGGTGAAATAAATGGAAAACTTTGAAAAGGAACTAAGTGCATTACTAAACAAACACAGTAAGGAGAATGAGTCCAACACACCCGATTGGCTACTTGCCCAATACCTTATCAGTTGCTTGACTGCTTTTACAGTAGCAATACAACAGCAGGAGACTTGGTATGGGCGAGATGCAAGACCTTCAGCAAATAAGTTAACAGAGAAGTAGATAGAGTTAGTACCATCAATAGAGGAGTAGGACAATGACCTGGGGAGCCTATCAACAGTCTGGGTTAAATGAGGAGGTAGATGGTCTTGGAGCTAGGTTATCCATAGAGATAGGCTGTGCTGTGCATTATCCTGCTTATAATAAGAATTTATTCGAATGTAAATGTGGGGTGATATTCCCTCTATACGTGGTTAAGGGACGGAACTGGCAGATAATTAAACAAAAACATGTTGAGGAAAGGAGGATGTTAAAGGTATGAATAAGCGAAGACGTAGGATACTATTCTACTGCTTCATGATTAGGTGTCAATATCATTACCTGAAGAAGTCAGATTATATTTAGGGAGGTTAGCTTTGAGCAAACAAAAAGAGATAAGGGAAGGAGCTATCGTATCCCTAATGAATTACAAAGGCTTTCACAGGGCACCGTGTGAGTATATAGTAGACCATCTTGCCAAGTATTATGACTCTCAAGGCATAGTGATAAAGGTGGATAGGGAGTTGCCTGAATGGTTAAAATTCAAATGGGCTAATAATCCGTGTATCACTACTCAAGATGCTATTGACAAGCACTTTACCTTTGATATAGTTGAGGATGCTGGCTTAGTATCAGTAGAGCCATTGATAGAGAAAAAATGACTCAACCACTATTCGAACTACAAGCTGAGGAAATCGTTGTAAAGGAAGAGGTAAAGGAATTATTAAAATCCTGTACCAACCCAGATAAAAGGGTAATACTGGAGAGTGTGATAAGAATGATTGAGCTATTCCAGGAGGCAGACGCTATTGACCATCCCTAATGTTACAATGAGGTGGTGTGTCAAGAAATCCATCTGTAAGTGGTGTGAGCAACCTATAGATAATGGGACGCCAATGGTTTCAGTAGTTTTCTGGAATAGAGGCAACCCAGAAAGCAGGAAATGGAATAGTTATTCTAAGTATCATCCTCGATGCTGGGTGGACCAAGGCTTAGATTACCTTAGCAGGAATCCATACGTACCACAGATAAGGGAGCATAAACCAAAACTATGTGAGGAAGACAGGAGAAAGCGTTTCTTGTTGGTCAGGAAATTCCACAAAGCTGGACAACAGAGGAAGAATTGCGGTAGCTTCCCAGATAACCTGCTGGTTGAGTCTGGATTAACCCAGCAAATGGTTGACATAATGCTGGAGGTAGCTACGTTAGGAGGAGTGCCTAAATCATGGGCAGAAAGGCTTTAACATACGAGCGATACCTGGCCTCTGACTTATGGAAGTGCATTGACTCTCCCACTGGTGCTCACCATTGGGTAGAAATTCAGCACGCTGAGGACTTTCATACAGGACTATGGTATTGCAAATATTGTATGGATAGTAAAAGGTTCCCCAAAGACTGGGATGCTTGTTATGATGTAATTGGAAAGGAGGATTAAACCAATGACCATTAAGGAGCTTATTATAAAACTGCTAAAACATCCAATAGACTATGAGGTTTGCAGTCTTACGGATGAGTTAACCCTTGGTGTGTTAGAACCAGACGGGAGTGTTATTTACCTCACAACCTTGAAAGGAAAAACAGATTTGCAGGAAAAGTAATTTCTCAGACCTACAATAGGAAAATAAATAACCATCTAAAAAAGAGGTCACCCGTACCTTAATCCAATAGTCAGTAGGAGGATAAATAATTGACAGCTGGCTAGGAGGATATTTATGCTAGCAACCCCCTAGCACATATGTTCTAATTTGTAGGCAAATAAAAAAGGAGACGGCTGGCAACTAACCGTCCCCTTCCGTGTCGTGTTATTTGACTGGTGCTAACTTCCCCGCAGCAATGGCAGCCTTCTTGACTGCCTGCTTTTTCTGCCATGACTGGCTATTACTTGTTGCTGAAGCTATAGCCGCTTGTTCCTCAGCAGTAGCGAACTTATCCACAATCTCCTGCAGACTCAACCCGTACTCGTCTTTGCTCTTGCCGTTTCCACCGCCACCAGCTTTGTGAGCTTTCACTACTGCGGTGGTCAAGGCTACTGTCTTATAGCTAACGTCTGGTTCAGCTGGATTAGCCTTGTCCACTTTGTAGGTGAATCCCCATGCCTTGACTTCCTTCAGCATGGTGTTGATGCCTTGGTTTTCAACGACATACTTATGAATCTTTGCCGCAGTATCCTCACGTTTTCCAGCTAATTGCTCCGATTCCTTCAGCAACTTGTCAGCTTCGACCTTTGCTCGTTCTTTTTTCCCAGCTACAATTTGGATAGCTATGGCTTCCATGCCGGCTATATCGTTCTTGGATATAGCCGTAGCCATTTGTGCCTGAAGTTCTTCGATGCTCATCCTTTCACCTCTCTATTTAATTTTTAATGTACATTGCCACTTACACTATAAGTATAACACAGGAACCACACTTTGTCAAGTGTTTTGTAGGCAATTTATCAACATCGCTAAAAATAGGTAGCACATATGAGCTAATTGTTAGGTTATGTAAAGCTAGATTATGTCAACCAGAACATTTGTTCTATTGACAAATGCAATAGTAGGCAGTATAATATAGATAGAATAGTTTACATGAGGTGAGATATGAAACTAAGCCGTTATGAAAGGTTACATGGCAAACGAACAGCTAAAGCCACTAGGACAACAAGGATGAGAGTTAGGATAGCCAAGCGTAATCAATAGAGCTGAGGAAATGAGCCAAACCACAATGAGCCAACCAACAGACCCAAAGAATGAGACCTGTAAGTATTGCCCCTACAACAGGACTAACTTAGACGGGCTGCATGAGGATTGTGACCCACCGATGTGTGAGTGTAGGCTGGAGTGGTCTCCAGATTGGCTACAACGGCGGAAAGAGTCCGGCAGGAGACTTACTGAAATAACCTCAAGGAAAAGTGAGAAAGGACTTAATAGTAGATAGTTATGGAGCATACGGAGAGGTTGTCAAGGTAGATGACGGCTATGATGCGGTTATTACAATACCATTTATGGAGGAGGACACCGCAGAACGATGCTTAAATAGCCTACACAAGCTGGAGGTAACTAATGTATCAATCAACCTTGAATAAAATCGGTGGTGGTAGCCCTGTATTCCCTATCAGTCTACATGGTAAATCTCTACCAGTGCTACAGTTCCTTATCATGTTGAATGAGACCTGGCCTATTGAAACTGATAAGAATTGGTGGACTCTATACCTAGCTACCAAGTGCTGGAACTAGTTGAGAAAGCCTTATCGCTCAGAGTATAAGTCAACTCACTCCTATGAAATAGCATACCGTAAATGGAGAGTACAGGAGAAGAAAGGAGTTAACCAATGCGACATGAAAGAGACCGAAAGCAAGGCCAACCAATCCGCTGCTATATCTGTGGTTCCTCAGGAGGTACACTAATCAAAGATGATAAAGGTTATCGCCACCCTGAATCGGATAGAAAATGTAGGTTAATGAAGTTAAGGAGGTAGGCACAAATGAAATTAGGTTACATAGGCATAGACCAAGATGGTAACCACTACAATATTAAAAGACATCCTAGAAAGGAACTATTGGAACAACTAGGTGCCACCCATGCTGATAAAATGTACACTGACCTGAAATCAGGTGGTAGCAGGGAGATAGGTTATGTCATAGCTGGTCAATGGATAAATGTCTACCAAATACATAATTGGAAGGAGGCAGAATGAGTTACCAAGATGTTAAGAACAAACTTTACCGAGGTCATAGAAGGATTGCTAACAATACCTATCTAACCCTGTCTGATGAGGAAACACCAGTAGAATACATAGATATGAGATTACACGGCAACCTTATAGCTAGGTTCTTTCCTGACCAGCTTAATCTTTATTCTGCTGGCTGGCACACTAGGACTACCAAGGATAGACTGAACCTAGCCCTGAGACTGGCTGGTATAGTTGGTAAGGTTAGCCAAAAGGACTGGACATGGTTCCTGGATATACCCTGCCCATCCAATAGTTATGGGTTCCATGATGGTATGGGTATAGATTATGCAGGTGAAGTATACAATTAAATATATAATACTATATGGTATAACAGAATAGTATACCAAGGAGAATCAAAGGTTATATATTATAATTGGTCATTGTATAGGTATAGTATATATACTTATTATATTAGTATTATATATTTAATTGTATACCAAGGAGAATAACAGGTGAGCTACTTAGTTGGTTTTCCTATCTGTCCAGGCTGCTACAATCTACTGGACTACAACCCAATGCCAGATGTTGGTGAAACCTGCTGGTATTGTTCAGCTTGTAAAATGTGGTGGGAAACCAACTTCCTAATCCAGTGCTTAGAGGACGAGGAAATAAATGAATACTTATGTAAGGAGGTAACTAATGACTAGAGTAAATTTCCTATACGTTGACATCAAGGTCTACCCAGCCAGTATTGAGGAAGGACGCTTCACTGGCCATGACATGGACTCAATACTAATAGCTGAACAGCCAGTATTGACTACCTATGAAAACCTATTTGACTTATACGGTGGAGGATGGTTACGGCAAGGCTTGGCCGAATGGATTAGAGAGGAAATGCTAAATAAAGGTAAGGAGCTTATCTATCAGGATTGTCCTAAGTGAGGTATTTAATTATAATAATAGTAACTATGGCCATACTTTACGGATTATATCATGTTGTATTGAGGCATTGGACATAAGATGAAAACCTTATCACCAAGAGAACGGATACTCAAGGAACGAGGACTACTAGAGAGTCGACCAGCTCCTAGAAAGCATAAGAGGTTGCAACCAGCAATAAAGGTGAGCATTCCAGCCACCTCCAAAACTCCTCTAATGCGTTACCTTGAGCAGAAGTATGGTAAGGCAATAGAGGATATGCTAGTCAGTGGCTCTCTCTCTGTTGTAGCCAAGCGGTTGAATAATGAGGTGGATACCAGCACCTTGAGTAAGTGGATTAAGAGGTTCAAGCTAAGATATAGTGCTGGTAATTTGCCTCAGTGTAAAGGTTGTAAGCAGTATGGACTGGCCTGTGAGCAAGGAGTATGTTATGTTCTATTGAACTTGGAACTATATGAACTGGTACCTATTAAACAAAAGGAGGTGTTAAATGAAGGAGATTAAGATTTTAATCCAGCAACTTAGGAGTTATCCAGATAATTTCTTTGTCTATCCTAGTAGCCAGTGTGATTTACCAGAAGGTACATACTCACCTAACTATGTAGAAGAACATACTGTCTCAGGCTTGGTTGTCTGTGATATGAATGGTGTCCAGCAAGGGTTCATTGAAACTGGAGGAGTTAAAGCAACAGATGTAGGTAATTGGTAAATGAAACCTGAATCATTAGGTGATTTCCTAGCTTGGAGACCACCATACATAACTGAACTGATAGGAAATGGTATCTTGATACCTCAAGGTAAGATTATCCTATTCGGCCCTTATAAGTCTTGGAAGTCCATGACCTCCATAGACCTGGCTTTCAAATTATCCAGTGGTAAGCCTTGGTTGGGGTTCAAGACCACTCTATCCACTGTGCTAGTAATACAATTGGAGATACCCAAGGCTGCATACCAGAAACGGATAAACAAGTATTGCTTTGGTAATAAACTATCACCATTGGATAACCTGTTCCTTGTCACTATACGCAACCTAAAACTAGATAAGGGTTGGGGCGTAGCCTTATTAAAACAATGGATAGCTGAGATAAAACCACAGGTTATTATAATAGACCCTATATTCAAGGTTATATCAGGCCGTCTTACCGATGAATATGATGTGAGGCAATTCACTGATAGGATAGATGAGATAATAGAGGAACATAAGGTTAGCTTTGTTCTCATCCATCATGAAGGTAAGGACTGGATAATAGAAGGAGAGAGGTATAATAGAGGAGCTGACGCAGCCTTTGGTTCTGCTGTATTCGGTTGGTGGTGTGACTCCTCCATTGAATTAAGGACTGAAACGGAAGGAGGTAACATAATCAATGTGAACTTCCCGCTATTACGGTTGGCTGAGGATGAGATAAAACCAGTAAGGGTGGAGATAAATAGGAGTAATCTAGTATTCAATAGGATGAATCATTAAATGTTATTCCAAAGAACTGACCACAGAATTAAACACATCAATCATAACCTGTGCCTTCAACTTGAGGTAGATAGTATGGTAATCTTTATCAATACCTTCAGCCATATTATGACAACTAGGGCAAAGCCACAACCCCCATTCTGGATTTGTGTCGTTCCAATGGTGGTAGTCAAGCCTTTTAATTTCCCTAACACAAATCTCACAAGCATTAGGTCTAGGTCTTTTGTTAATAACAACCCGCTTCCCGTTTATTATCAAAAGATGTTGTCTGGCATAATTTCTTATCCTATCCTTATCATAATTTGGATGTGCAGCAAGGAATTTCTCTCTATGTGCCTTCACTCTATCTGGATTTTGTTTGTGCCATTCTTTTACACCCATACTAAATCACCTCATAATAATTATAACATAATTTCTAATAAAAGTCAAATAATATTTACTAATAGAGGAGGACTAAACAATGAAGGATAAAGACATACTGACTGAGGAAGAGATGAAGGAAACACGGCACTACAATCCTAGTACTACTGGGTGTTATAAGGTAGACGAAAGGGCAATAGCACAAGCCCAGATAGACAAACTCAAGAGACTTGGTAGGTTAAAGGATGAGCTCGCTGCTACCGGGATCACCTGCCCATTTTGTGGCCAAGATGGCTACGATAAGATGGGGCTAAAGCACCATTTGAATTTTAGTTGTAACAGTTTTTATGAAACGGAGGACATATAAAGATGGATAAAGGTTTTGAGAATATGGCGTTTAACCTGTTGGGACTAAATAAGCTAGGAAAGGATGAGCCACCTGCTGATAAGGTAGAGGCGGTAGGAAGGATTGGTTACTCACACATTTGTAGTTGTGGTAGGAAAGCAACTGTGTACCATACTGATGTAGAGGCCAAAGAAATCATCTCTCTACTAGAACCTGATTGGGAGAAGGTGAGGGGGAAAATAGATAACTGCCTTAGAAGAGAAATGGTTACAATTGGGTCGTGCGTTGAAGATGCAAGAACTGGTCAGATATGGGCTTACGATTCTGAAAGGCTATCAAAGAGAATCATCAAGATAATCAAAGGAGAATAGGATAGGGTGAATATGCCAGCAGCAGAAGTTAAGGCGATGGTGGCGGGGTTTTTCCGTTATAAGAGCCAGTGTCCGATTATCGCCTTTGAGGCAAGTGATGAACTGAAGTGGTCATCTGGTGAGCCAGCTGATTTACTCGTTGTTACCAAGTCAAGGATGCTCTATGAGATAGAAGTCAAGGTTAGTTTATCCGACCTCAAGAGTGACATCAAGAAAAGGAAGCACCAGTTTTTCACAAATGCTCCTGAATATCTACCTGTGCATAAATTCTTTTTTGCTGTTCCTAATGAGATTGACAGCCAAGCTCTTGTTATCGTGGAAGAACGCTTTCCTTATGCTGGATTATTAGCGGTTTCTAAATTCCCGTTTAATTCGGCTGCTTTAGACTTCGGTGTTAGGGTTATTAAAAGCCCGAAGCAACTGAACAGCAAACCATTGAGCATGAAAGGAATAGTGTTTTTAGTAAGGGAGCAGTCAGGAACCGTTTGCCGATTAGCTAGAGATAAGGCATTGGCAGAACGGGATACCAAAGAAGCCCTAACCAAAGTCAAAGAGATAATCAAAGGAGGTGAGTAGGAGATGGAACTATACAGAGAGGTTAAATGTCCACACTTAAAAACAACCCTAGCCTATGACGACCAATTTGATGAGGTCTATGAAGGCTCCACCTGCACCCTTGTAGACAAGCATTGTTTGATGGAGGCTGGAGAAGAGTGTGAAACCTATGATGAATGGTTGAAGGAGGAACAGGATGACTCCTAACTTTACATAATAACAGCACAAATGTTCTGATTGACACAGACTAACCATTGTGTTATAATGAACTTGTGAAAGATTTTAACGGAGGAGGTAGAGTGAATGATAAGAGATTCCACATAGCTGTTAGGTTAAGTGAGGAAGAAAAGTGGAAACTCAGAGAAATAGCAGCAAGGAAGAAACTAAAGGTATCAGAACTAATCATGGCAAGTATAAAGGAAATAATAAAACAGGAGGAAGAAACTAGATGACCGAACTAACACCGGAACAGGTACTAGCACAATTACAGACAAGAGGATTTGAGGCAGGAGGGTTTCGTTCACCATTGAGGTATTTCAAAGGTAAACTAGGCTCCATTACAGGCAGTATGGTTCAACGTGGTACTATGCCACAAGCCAAGCTGGAGGTTAACTACAATTTCTCCGAGTTGGAGGTCTTTGACTCCGCTGAGCCATATCCATTCCCGATAGCCCAGATTTCTATGATGCACTCTAACCGTACCAAGTCTAACATGGGTGTACTGGGTGCTTCCATGGATAAACTCATAAATGCTGGTGTAGATAGCAATGCAACACAAGCACAGGTTAAGAACCAGGACTTCCTGATTGGTAAGGTACAGGAGTGGAAGGTAATACCAGGCCACATGATGTGGGATAATGATAAACAGGCCGAAACACCAAGAGAAGCCTGGGAAGTAGTCTATGTTGAGGGTGTTGGTGGCACTCCTCATTCTGGAGTGGCTGCCACAGTATCTGCAAGCACATCAACAGTGGATACTCCCACTGGAGTCACTCCTGTACAACAGGCTCTCAATCTGCTGGATGGTAAAACTCAACAGGACTGGAATACTTTAGTGTTCCAAGATGTGCTGGTAAAGGGTGACCAATCATTGGTAGCAAAAATCATTGGTGGTGCATTTATCCCAGAGCTGGAAGCTGTTGGTATGGTTACCAAAGATGATAATGGTGTGTTCCATGTGAAGAAGGATTAACAATTGAGTGCTGGTGTCCTTAACTATCGGTCTGACAGGAGGCGTACAACTGCTGAATGTTTCTAGGCGAAAGCGACCGAGCCAGCAAGTGTGCCAGCTACCCGAAAGGGCAGGGGCAGGATACTGGTCTAAGATACCACCTGTATAAGGACACGATAAGACTAGCTGGCACCACTAAGAAGGAGGTAACTATGATTGAGTGGCTCAAGTGCCCTGACGGTAAGGTAACTCCAGTTAAGGATTGCCTGACCAAATGTAGAATGGATGAACGCTGTCTTACTCTACCAACTCTAACCTTAATGGCTGAGGAGAGAGAATGGGCTGGAGTACCTAGCACTACCCAGCTCCTAAACGGTACCATGTATGAGTTCCTCAAGTTGACTCAGCCTTATGTTGTCGACCCTGACAGTAGAGCCTTCATGTTAGCTGGTACTAAACAC
>Ga0307376_10000741_pt1 | contig 39016 bp, 83 predicted proteins | sample TR2MG_FD_202536 | JGI IMG/M metagenome (GOLD analysis project Ga0307376, IMG submission 202536) | Soil microbial communities from Risofladan, Vaasa, Finland - TR-2 | ecosystem: Environmental > Terrestrial > Soil > Coastal area > Acid sulfate soil | place: Finland: Risofladan, Vaasa | collected...
AGAGCTCATAGCGGGCTCCTACCTAGGCTCCGACCGTTGTAGTCGGTACACAAGCCGATTTGATGTATCGCATCAGTCGCGCGTAGTGGGTGAGCAAAGGATCAACGATGAAGAGCTGCCGCCACTGCCCACTGTCGAACGTCTGCCCGCGTAACGCGTGCGTGGACGAGCAGGACGCCCACGCTAACAGCGCGCTCGTTCGGGCCGCCCTTCGTGGCCGTAAGGCCCCTTTCTGGACGAAGGTGGGCCGCCGGTTGGCCGCCGTCGCCGGGGATCGGCGGGCGGTAGTCCGGGCCTTGATCGACTAGTTCGATGTATCGCGCACCGTGCGCGTGTCGAGTAAGCAAGCAACGCGAAAGGGAGCAAGTGAGAGAACGCCGACGATAGCCCGCCTCGCGAGAGGCAAACCGACCCCGGTGGAGCGACGGGGAAGGCGACGGGCAACCTTAGCTCCACCCCCTGGGGCTCTCTGGGCGGGACGCTGTCGGCTTGCGAACCGATGCGTGCGGGTTCGATCCCCGTAAGCTCCATTCAATCCCTCCCCTGAACCCACTAAGCCCCCGGACGAGGACCCGGGGGCTTAGTCATGTACTGACCGGAGGTCCAATAGCGGGCTCGGCTCTGGGCTTTGATGTATCACACCGCCCACGCGTTGAGGCCAGAAGGAGCAACGAATCATGAGCAACGATCGAATCGAACACAGTGCGGGCGCGACGACCTTCGTCGGACCGAGCGCGGTCAACATCTTCCGGATGATCACCCTGGCCAACGGCCTCAAAATGGAGGTCCGGGGGATGCGGATGACGCGGGGCCGGACGTGCTACGCGATCATCAAGAGCGAGTATGGCCTCAAGGGCAACAAGCAACGGGTGCTGGATCAGTTCCTGCCGCTCGTCGCGGCGGCCAGGGCCGAGGTCGAGGAGGTGGCCGAGGGGTAGTCCTCGCCCCTCCGGGGGCTCTGGGGGTAATAGCGGGCTCGACCTTCCCTCGGGCGGTATTGATGTATCGCTGTCGACTCGCGTTGAGGGTAGAGCAAAGGAGGCTCAGACATGAAAGCGATCTTGAAGAAGCCGGGCGAGACCGCCCAGAACATCACGCTGGAGGGCGAGACCTTGGCCGCCCTTCAGGGGCTCGTCGAGGGCTACATCACCACCGTCTACCACGAGAGCCTCGACGCGGCGGGTATCACGGCGTGGGCCAACGACGAGGGCCTGCTGATCGGGCAGGCTCCGAATCTGCTCGTCTACGGGCAGCCGATCGTCGGGCCGGTCGTGTTCACCGGGCACGACGACATGGGCGAGACGGTCGGGCTCACCGACGCGCAGGCGGAGGACGTGGGTCGGTTCCTGGAGGCGGTGACCCTCAACGCGCTCCAGGCGTACCGGCTGGCCCAGCAGCTCGCGGAGATGTTCTAGGGAGCAAGGCCCCGCCCTCGGGCGGGGCCTTCGCCCTCCGAGCCCATAGCGGGCTCATCTCTGGGGGCACGTCAATTTGATGTATCGCTGCTGCCGCGCGTAGGCAGTGAGCAAAGGGAGGCTCAACATGACCAAGAAGGACCTGATCGTCAAGCTGGCTCTGATCGTCTCCGCGCTGGGCGAGACGGACGAGGGCCAGTCGGTGCCCGCGAGCACGATCTACCTCGCGCTCGGCTGCGACCTGAGCCAGTACAACACGCTCGCGAGCGTGGGCGAGAAGATCGGCTGGCTCAAGGTCACGAGCCGGACCGTCGCCCTGACGGCCGCCGGCCGAGCCAAGGCGAAGGAGCTGCAAGCCCTGGGGGTCTGACCCCGGGGCTTCGGCCCTCTTGAGCTCATAGCGGGCTTCGCAGACCCCGGGCGGCTTTGATGTATCGAGCTGGCCACGCGTTGAGACCGAGAGAGGAGGTCATGATGACCTACGGACGAGCGTTCTACTGCGTGCGGTGCGGGGGCACCGCTTACGACGACGACACGGGCCACTGCGACGCGTGCGAGGCGGAATACCAGCGAGAGCTGGCCGCCGCCTACGACGCGGGCAACCCCTCGCCCCGGGTCGTCGGGCGGGCCTTCGGTGGCGAGATCGCCATCTGGGTCCACGAGAAGGCGGAGCACTGCGGCTGCCGGGGAGGCGGCTGGCACTGCACCGACATGGACACCTTGCACGAGTGCCCGCACCACACCGGCCCTCACCCCGACGCCTACTAGGCGAGGGGAGCTCAGCCCTTCGGGGCTGAGCTCTTTGGCTTCAGGCAATAGCGGGCTTCGAGCGCCTGACCTCGATTTGATGTATCGCATCAGTCGCGCGTTGAGGGCGAAGGGAGTCGACATGAGGAACAAGAAGTGGGGCTCGAAGAACATGGACGGTCACGTCCACGACGCTGCTAAGCGTCGACGCATGAAGCGAGCTCACGAGAAGAAGACGCGGCAGGCGGCCAAGCGAGCGGTTCGCCGGGAGCTGAACGGATGAAGCTGCCCGAGTGGGTCGGAGAACGGCGATACGTCGTCGAGAAGGATGGCCGGGTGCTCGTCGCCTTCTTCGTGAAGGAGCAGGCCGAGCAATACGCCACGGCCCGAGGGCTCAAGGCCACCGACCTCCGGCCCTGGGAGGGCTAGAGGGCCAAGAGCTCATAGCGGGCTCGAACGAGCTAGACGGATTCGATGTATCACATCAGCCGAGCGTAGACGGTAACAAGGGAGCCGAGCATGTATTACGACGACTACGACGACGCGAGGGCTGACGCGCTGGCTGACGCCCGTTACGACGCGGCCATGGACGCCTACGAGGACGCCCTGAAGCCGATCCTCGATGGGTTGGTGCAGCCGATCCTCGACCGAGTCGAAGTGACGGAAGAGGACCAGCCCCACCCCTGGACCTACGAGCGAGCCCTGCTGCAAGTCTGGCTCGACTCGCCCGACGCTGATGGGGCCGTCCGGGAGATCCTGGAAGAGGAGTATCGGGAGGAGGCCGAGGAGATCCTTCGGGACTCGGACCCCGGCCCCTGCTGCCGGGACTTCTCCTGCCCCTGCGGGGGCTAGGGCCTTCGGGCTAGGTAATAGCGGGCTCGTCGCTCCAAGGCGCATCGATGTATCGACTGGCTCGCCCGTCTCTGGCAGAGGTGGTGGAATGAATAGGCGGGACTTTCTCAAGCTGTTGGCGGCGACGACGCTCGGGACGTTCGGGTCTCCGGCGTTCGCCATTCGGAAAACGCTCGGGCCGAAGGCGACGAAGCGTAAGAAGCTCAAGGATGCGATCGAGGAGCTAAGAGACGACCCTGAGGGCTTCGTCTACCTTCTCGGCGCTACCTTCGCCCAAACGAGCCCGGACCTTCGACTCGCTAGCGCGGCGGTGCTCTACTGGGTGGACCTCAACAAGAAGGTTCACCTTCTCATCAGGGCGGCGACGAAGCTGAAGAACGAGCCCGAGGTGGTCGATTTCCTCGACGCTCTGAGGGCGGCCCTTCTGCCTGGCAAGCAATGGTGCTACGGCGGGGAGCGGCAATTGACTATTGAGGCTCGGGTCATCATGTCGGTTTGGGTGGGTTGCTCTCCCGCCGAGATGTTCGACCGGCAGCACGGCAAGGGGCGAGGCGTGCCGATCCTCAAGGCCTACGTCGAGCAGTTCGGGTCCACCCTGGCCCTTCTGGAGATGGCCGATGCGGAGGTGGTCATCTAAGACCGGCCTTCGGGCCTCTGAGCTCAATAGCGGGCTGGGCCTATAGGGCTTTGATGTATGGCCGCCGTTGATCGTAGACAGTGAAAGCGAGGTATCAGATGCGAGATGGCGGACGGTCCCCTTGGGGGAAGATTCAGCGAGTGACCGACCTAGCCCCCGGTGCGTGGATGGTGGACACGGCGGGGCACGGTGGGATCAAGCTCAACGGAGCGCGAAACCGGAAGGTACCGGCCGCCGCCCGGATGTCGGGCGGCTGGTATGAGGAGGACTGCAAGTGGGCCATCGCAGCCTTCGTACACGACGACGTGGGAGACGCGATGCTGAAGCACGCGAGGGAGTCGGACCCGGACAAGTACAACGGGACGGCCTACCTCGCGGAGACCATCAAGCGATGGGAGTCCGACGACGTGGTCCGGGCCTTGAGGATCGGCTAACGATCCCCGGCCTTCGGGCCTCTTGAGCTCATAGCGGGCTTACCTGTGTACCGCTGTGCAGCGCATCGATGTATCGCTGCACCGAAGCGTAGACAGTGAGCCAAGAGGAGGGCTCTAACATGGACGAGGACGACTTCTACGGCGGTTACGAGGACTACGAGCCCAGCCCCTACAACGGTGACGACATCGACGGGGTGGACCTCGACGACTTCTACTACGAGGACGACGTGGACCTCGACGAGCCCTACGAGGACTGGTACGGCGAGGATCTCTACGAGGAGGCGGTCTGATGGCCTACAGGGAACCCCTCACGTCGTCGCGACCCCTTTCGATCTTCGCCCCGGCGACGATCATCGAAGCGGTCGACACGGCCATCGCTGCGGGTCGGAAGGTCGAGATGGAGCATTCGAGCTTCAGTGACCCCGGCCCCGATTCGAGCCGAGTCCTGATCGATGGGAGTCCGCTCTACACGATCCCCGGTTACTAGAGACAGGCCGCCCCTTCGGGGGCGGTCTAGTCCCATAAGCCTAAATAGCGGGGTATCTTGCATCTGTACACAGAGTACACGCCCCTCACTTTGATGTATCGCTGTCGACCTGCGTAGTCGACAAGAGGTGACCAATGAGAACGTTCGTAGTCGGTGATGTTCACGGCATGGCCGACGAACTCGCCGCACTTCACTACAAGCTAGAGCCCGAGCCGGGCGATCAGTGGGTGTTCCTGGGCGACTACGTCGACAAGGGACCGAGCAGCATCGAAGCCCTGATGATGGTCCGGATGCTTGTGTCGCAGTATCCCGGCTCCGTGGCCCTGTGCGGCAACCACGAAGAGTCGATCATGCGACTCTGGGACAAGTTCCAGAAGAAGGGCTCCTGGGACGGGCTGCGGAAGGTCGAGAAGGAGACGTGGATTCCTGGCCTCCCGGCCGACATGCTCGACTGGATGAGGACCCTGCCGCTTGTGGCCCGGCCGCTCGATGGGGTGGTCGCGGTTCACGGCGGGATGTTCCCTGCCTACTTCGACAAGCACCACGAGGTGGGCGATGTTCCGGCCGCCTGGCACAAGGGCGGCGGCAAGCGGATGGACCGGATGCGGCGGTTCCTTCGGATCCGACACGTCTACAAGGCGGGCCACGAGAAGGCTGGGCAGATGGTCACTCTCGGGGATGAGGGAGCCGACACGGTCAACTGGGCCGACGTCTACGATGGTCGGGAGGGCTTCGCCTTCTATGGCCACGCTCCCCAGCGGAACGGTTCGCCGGTCCTGCACTCCCACGCGATGGGGCTCGACACGGGGGCCGTGTTCGGTGGTCGACTGACGGCCGCCGTTGTCGACCGAGAGCCGGACCTCGTGCCCGGAGAGACGAACTTCCATACCAAGGCGGGCGATGGAGTGATCCGGGTCCGGCTCGTCTCGGTCGAGTCGACCCGAGCGCACGCGGAGTGGCTCGAAGCCTACGAAGCGGATTAGGAAGATGGGACTACGAAGGCGGACCGTTCGGGTATAACAAGGTCGGTTCGCAAGCCAGTCAGCAAGTAACGCCTCGGGGGTTCGCCTCCCGAGGCGTTGCCTTGTACGGCCGTATAGCGGGCTCTGGGCTCCCAAAGGATTGACCCCACGGCCGTAGCCGTGGGGTCAATGGAGCTAACGGGAATCGAACCCGCGCCGTCCAGTTCGCAAGCCGGTCGGTGCCACCCAGACAGCCCCTTGTGTTCGCCATGAACGGGCGGCACGTCCGATACATCAATACAAACCGACCGACTTGGTGGCCGGAGCTCATAGCGGGCTTCGGCGGTGCGGTCGGCGCATCATTGATGTATCGCCTCGCCCGCCCGTAGTGAATGAAAGAGAGGCCAAAGATGGCTGACTGCGTGCTAGGCCGGTGCAACAACAAGGACGAGTGCAACTGCCCTCCGATGGGGACGTACGCCTTCACGGCGTTCCTCATGGCCGGGCCCAACCCCACCGAGGAGGAGGGGGACTTCTGGGACAACTGGAAGGACGAGATGAAGGATCGGGACTTCTAATCTCGGCCTTCGGGCCTTGAGCTCATAGCGGGCTCGCGTTGGGTATAAGCATTTTGATGTATCGCATCAGCCGAGCGTTGAGGGCAGAAGGAGGTCGAACATGACCAAGCAAGAGAAGGCGGTTCAGGCGTATCGGAAGGCGGCCACGAAGCTCTGGCCGGGCTACACCATGAAGCAGGCCGAGCAGGGGATCGTCCACCCGGACGACGACCGGGGCGAGTGGGCTCCGGGGAGCCTCGCGGTGATCTACATGGAGGGTCAGACCCCCATGGACTACTGGGGCCAGGGCCACGAGGACGCGTTCAAGCTGGGCGCGCTGGCGGGTGTCGGCTACGTCGAGTTCATCAACGCGGCGGTCGCGGCGGTCTACGAATGACCCTCGCGTGCGTGGACGGGGGACTGCTCTGCGGTCCCCTGGCCGTCGCCCTGATCGGCGGCCTGATCGCCTGGCTCCGATGCCGGACCGGCGGGTGCGAGGACCACCACCACTAGGTGGTGGCCTCGGCCGCCTTGAGCTCATAGCGGGCCGCCGCTTCATGCCGGGCTTGCGCATCACATCGATGAATCGTGCCTGCCGTGCGTCCATGTCAGAAGGGAGGCCAAAATGGCCCACTGCGAAGACTTCCCCTGCTGCGGCCACGAGCTGGGCTGCTGCCCCGACTTCGACCCCGAGACCGGGGCCCAGCTCAACATGAAGTGCGTCTGCGGGGCCACGGTCCCGCTCACGTCGCGGAGCTCGCTCTGCGGGCCGTGCCTCCGGGCCCCGGAGGACGGCTACGGCTACGAGGACGAGGGCTACTGGTAGCCCTCGGCCCTCGGGCCCTCTCTTCATAGCGGGCTCCACCATGCGTGCCGGTCTTTGATGTATCGATGCGCCGACCCGTAGACAACAGAAGGAGCCGAACATGAAGCGGATCAAGGTCAAGTTTCACGAGGACCGGATGGGGTGCCTGCACCTCACGCCCCTGAGCCAGCGACTTCAGTCGCGGATCAAGCGACACCTCGCCGAGTTCAAGGTGGGGTGGGACGGGGACGTGCTCATCCAGGAGGACTACAACGCCGAGCAGGCGTTGCAGGACTACCTCACGCCGTCGCAGCGGCGGGACGTTCAGGCGGGGTGGGACGTCACGGTCCTGATGGACCCGTGGACCTTCCTCCACTACGTTGGCTGGGACGCTCACGAGGGGGTGGCCGCCTGAGGGCGGGGGCTTCGGCCCTTCTGAGCTCATAGCGGGCTTGCACCTATCGATGAATCGACAAGGCCAACCGTTCAGGGTGAGCAAAGGAGGCTCAATCATGCGAACGAAGCAACTCAACTACGGCGAAGGGTCGATCATCATCTACAACGCGTTCGGCGGCTGCCGACGGAAGGTGCTGGTCGAGGAGAAGGAGCGAGACATCAAGAACGGTCGGCCCGGCTTCTCGGGCGTGATGGTCGGGCCCGACAACAAGCCCCTCGCGGACGACGACGCGGGCGTCTGGGGCTACGACGACCAGATCCTCCAAGTGGTCAAACGATAGGAAACACCCTCCTAGGTTGAGCGGCCCGGCTACGAGTCCGGGCTCGCTCCCTATACGGTCGCATAGCGGGCTTTCTGATCCGTTAGGGGGTTTCGATGTATCGCTGTCGGGCCGCGTGAAGCACAGAAGGAGCTAACACCATGAAGAAGATCACCGCCAAGCTGGGGACCATGAGGAAGGCCGTCGAGTGGGTCGTGTATCCGCCTCAGAACGACAGTCGGATCATCATCCAGTCGGACACCTACATCGCCGCGTTCGCCGGTCCCCAGAACGCCATCCCCCAGGGCAAGTGCTTGCTGTCCAAGCGACAGTCGGGCGGGGCCTACTTCGTCCACCTCTCGCCCATGTGCGGGGCGTCGTTCGTGGACCTCCCGGACGACGTGCTGGCCGCCGCTTTGGCCGCCCAGCCCAAGAGCGGCGACCCGGTGGGGCCGGGGGTCGTGTTCGCGTGAGCAACCCATCTCTCAACACGGAAGGACTGGAGATCGAGGTATACCGGTCGAAGGGTGACCGGCGACTCGTGATCGACATCGCGACCGGCGACCTCGGCCCCTTGGACACGCACCCGAGGGACGACATCCCGAACATCAAGATCATCATCAACGAGTCGACCATCGAGATTGCCGAGGACGGCAGCTACATCGTCGACGGAGAGAAGGTGGAGGAGGAGGAGGAGGACCGGTGCGACGCCTGCGGTAAGACGGTGGCCGCCTGCAACGCGGAGAAGGACGCAATCCAGGACCACAACGAGCGAGGAGGGCTGTAGCCCTCCGACCTCTTGGCCCAATAGCGGGCCCTGGGCTGTCAGGCCCATCAGTCGATGTATCAGTCGTGGCCCGCGTAGTAGACAGAAAGAAGGTGAATCATGCGAGACAAGTGCTGCCGCTCGTGCGACGGTCGAGGTCACCGACTGACTGAGGACCGAGAGAACGTCTTTCGGGTGACCAAGTCGGTCTGCGGTGCGTGCTCTGGTACGGGCCGCAAGCCCGAGCCGTCGAAGGGCAGGCGTCGGTTCGCCAAACGGACGCCTGACGACGAGGACGACAACAACCTGGATCGGGCCGCCGACAAGTTCCTGGCCCGTCACGGCTTCGGCCGGAACGGCCGGTAGGGCTACAGCCCTCTGGCCCTTGGCCGCCAATAGCGGGCTCGATGCGCTGTGTACTTCGATGAATCGGCGGCCGCCTGCGTGGTAGACATGAGCTACGAGTATTACGCGGAACAGGAAGAGATCGAGACGGAGCACCTCGACGGACTCCACTTCGACAACCCGCATCCGCTTTGCTTCATGTGCGAAGAGGACGAGCGACCGGAGAGCCCGGATCCGTGATTTGATGTATCGGGTGGCCGCCGCGTAGACAGTAGAAGGGAGACGACATGAGCGAAGCCGAGAAGCAAGCCCAAATCGACGAGATGTGGCACGAGCACCTCAACGGGGGCTGGTGGAACCTCCACGACTACTACCACTCGACCTACCGGGGCGAGTCCTGGCCCGAGGGTGCTCGGGAAGAGGTCCTGGCCGCCAAGTCGGCCGCCGAAGGCCCCCGGTGGCCCCGGTGAGCCTGCCGACCGTCGAGCCCAAGTGGGACCCCACCCGGTACAACAAGCTATGGGCTGAGCTTCGGTTCAGGCGGGCGGCTCTCTTTCGGGTCTACCCTGAGGCCAGGATGCGATCCGAAGGCGGCCCGTTCTGGGACATGAGCGGCCCGTCTGTCGCCCATGTCGTCATCGGTAACTCGGTCTACTACGACCACGAGATGACGCTTCTCAGACAGGCTATCGACTTGGCCGCCCCTCCGACCGGGAGCCTCAGGGACTCCGAGGACGAGAAGAACACGAAGCCTTGGCCCCAGCACGATCACCCCGTCATCGAGATGAATCAATACCTCGATCTCCTGGTGGCCTGCGCGTGCGACGCGGAGACGTGGGCGCGAGACGATGTCCAGAACATCTGGATGAAGCTGATGGGCAAGCAGCCGCTCGATGAGCTGGCGAAGGTCTCCCCGGAGGTCTGATCCTCTTCCGAGCTCATAGCGGGCCTGTGTACCGTGTCGCGATTTGCGACATGTCCATCGATGTATCGCATCAGTCGGGCGTAGTGGGTGGAGGAACCGAGCATGAACGCTAACGAGACGCAGATTCTACGACCCGAGGACGTGCTCAGCCCTGAGTGGCTGGAGGTCGTCTCGTTCAACGAGACGAGCGAGCAGTTTGAGGAGCGACTCGTCGCGCTTATCGAGGAGCGGATGACCTCGACGACCCGACGAATCCGAGCCCTGGAGGACTAGGAGGGCGAGCTACCGGGCGACTGCTTCTCTGCAAGCAGTCGTCGAGCTCTAGCCTTGAGCTCTTCCATCTCGGCAGTCCGGGCGAGCTCTCGATTCCGAGCCCAGACTCCCATAGCGGCCATGATCGGATCGCACGTTGTAATGCCTACTCCGTCGACTTGATGGCCGCCGGTTTGAAAGCACTTTAGGCAGGGATCGGCGGGCGGTGTCGAGAGCTTCGGTCGAAGGGGTGCGGGTGCGAACATGCTGTGTCTCCGTACATGAAAAAGGCCCCGACAGAGGTCGGGGCCGAGTGAATGTGATGACACCATCAACCGAGGTCAGAACATTCTGGATGGAGCTGAGGTGCATACCTTGATAGACGCTTCTGGGTCCCTCGGCTGTCCTTCAATCGTCGTCGAGTTCTAGTGTCTCACCGCCCAAGAGGATGAGTTTTTCGACTGCGTCGCTGAAGGAGGCGGCCGCCTCCTTCTGCATCTTGGCGGTATAGCGGGCATCGTAGTGGTAGCAGTCGACGTTCTGGCAGTGAATCCACTGCAAGCCCATGTAAGCGCCGTGATGACCACAAGAGGGACAGTCCATCCCCCAATAATAGGGCGACGCATCAGCTAGTCGTAGAGTATAGCGGGCTCCATTTCTGGCCGCCGGCTTTGATGTATCGCGTAGGCCGCGCGTAGAGGGCGAGCAAGGAGGCTCGACATGGCGACGATGAAGGAAATGGTGGAGGCGGTCAAGGCGCACGCTGTCGACCACTACGAGGAGGACGGCTGGGACTACCTGGTCGAGTGCTACTCGGACGCGGAGGTCGAGGAAATGCTCGGCAAGTGCCGGACGGTGGCCGGGGCGATCAAGAAGGTCGGCTACTTCATGAAGGAGAAGGGCGACTACCGGGCCGAGATCCAGGCTACGGCCTGGTAAGCGGTAGAATAGTCGCATGAACGATCGGGTGAAAGTGAAGGAGCCGCCTCGGGACGGAGACCCGGGACGAGCTCGATACCACCTCAAGGACGACTGGGAGCTCGTTGGCTGGACCAACGATGCGACCGAGGCGACCGACTGGCTCAAGGGGTTCGGCCCCGTGACCACGGCGAACGTCGTGGATCGTCGGGGCCGGGTTCCGCAGGCGTAAGCCCGCCTCTCCCTGATCCATAGCGGGCTTCCTCTTCTTTCGATGAATGGCCGCCGCCTGTCGTATTGGGTGCCTGCGACTCAGACGGCGAGACGGGCCTTCGACCAGCCGGTAGGAGATTCTAAGAACAAACGAGCAGCCCACCGGGGACACCTCCCTCCCGGTGGGCTGTTCTCTTGTACCGAGGACTTCGATGTATCGATGCTCCTACCCGTAGCCTACAGAAGGAGTCAACGTGACGAATTTGCATCGAGTGTTTGTCGAGTGGTATGACCCGGAGCGGCCGGAGTGGGGTGGTTACATCAACTCCACCGGCTCCGACTTTCAGAGGTCGCTCCTGGAGATGGTCGAGCGGTTCGGGCGGCCGACGAAGGTCGAGTACCGAGCCGACGATGAGGGCTGGGTCGGCCCTGAGCCCTGCGAGGACTGTGGGCTTTCGCTTGTCGAGTGCCCCTGCGATGAGGTCGTTGAGCGACGATGCACCTCCTGCGGCGAGCAGTCCGAGGACGCTGACCCTCTCGGTCGGTGCCTGGAGTGCGTGAGATACGCCCGATGCTCCGGCCCGAGGCGATAGCCAAGGGCGAGCTCATAGCGGGCTTGTGTACTTCGATGAATCGTGGCCGCCGTTTGTAGACCGCAGAAGGAGGTCAGCATGACCGCTCAAGAAGTGCTGGATAAGGCCCTCGACTACCGGGACAACAACGACATGTATGCGCGGTGGGACCTTCAGGCGGCCCTGGAGCACCCGGACTGCGGCAACTGCGGCTCCCGGCTCGGCACCAACGACCCGGCCCTGATCCGAGAAGCCCTGGAGCTTCTCGGCTAGGAGCCCTCCCGATAGCGGGCCCACGTCCAATTGATGTATCGCTGTCGGCTCGCGTGAAGGGCAGAAGGAGACGACACATGAACGAGACGTGCGACGTTTGCAAGATCGAGTTTCCGTCGAGCACGCCCAACGAGGCGATAGCCGACGCGAAGATCAAGGGCCTGGGGCTCTGGGGCTACGTCTGCAAGGCTCACTTGAGCTACGCGGACCCCAAGCTCACGACCATGTTCGATTCGATGAATCGGCCGGTCGAGGCGTAGCAAGTAACAAGACGGGTTGGTCGCCCGGCGGTTTGCCACCGTAGACAAAGCGGCTTAGGAAGGGGGGCCGAGCCTTGCTCTACTAAAAGCCTGATGCAGTGATCCGGCGTCTGACCAGCGACGGGGAGTAGGCCACCGGGGGCATGGGCTCAAATCCCGGAGACAAACGGTCAAGGGCGAGTCAGCAAGCCGGGGTGGAACCCGGCTACGACTCGCACCCTTAATAGCGGGCTTCGTGGGTAGAAGCATTAGAGGTCGAGCCGGTCCCGAATGTTTTGATGAATCGTCCGGGGCAGACGTGAAGGGTGAGAGGACAAACGAACATGACGACGACGACGCAAGCCAGAACGATCCAAGCCAACGCGCTCCGACCCTCCGAACTGGAGGAACTCCGGGAGTGCATTCACCAAGTCCGGTCGGGCCAGAAGGAGTACTACGTGCTCCTGACCAACCGGAAGCAGACCAAGAGCAAGAAGCGGCTTCCGGGCGAGCACTACGACCCGAACCCCGCGCTCGCTCCCCACGCCCACAAGGGCTGGCTCGTGGCCGCCCCCACGAACAAGAAGGGCGCGACCTACCTTCACATCTACGACGAAGCGCGGGCGCAGGAGCGGGGCGACGGCTTCGGCCATACCCGAGTGACGCTCGAAGGGCTCCGGTCCTTCGAGGTCCTGCGGGAGCGGCCCGGCCCCCTGGCCCCCGACGAGCCCGAGACGGCTCAGGGCTTCACGGCTCAGGCCCCCCAGGCGACGGCTCAGGGCTTCGCCGCCGATCCCCGGATGCTCATGGCTCAGGCCATGCTCATGCAGGCGGCGGGGCTCCAATACATGGCCCAGGCCCTCATGGCCCAGGCCAGCCAACCGAACACCTCCCTCTAGGCTGCGAGCCCCGGACCGGCGACCCCCCGCCCTCCGGGGCTCCAGTCTGTACCGAGGGGTGCCCGCTATTGGGCAAATCCCGCATCGGTTCGATGAATCGGACCTGTCGGGCGTGGACAGTAACAAGGCCGGGTCGCTATGTGGTGCGATAACCCGACAGTCCTGCTGCGCGTGGCAGGACGAGACAGACCCTCTAGCTACGCGTGGCTACAGGGTCTGGGGGCGAGGTGGGGTCGGAGCCCACCCCGGTCATACCTACACCGTCTTTGAAAGGACACTGTCTTATGAGCACCGGAGCGGATCTACGATTCATTGAGCAAGAGCCCGGCAAGTGGTACTACGCGTATCAGTGCTGGCCCTACGGCGAGAACGACGAGTATGACGTTCACGGCCCGTTCGCCACGCAGGAGAAGGCCGAGGACCACTGCGACGACCACTACCCCAACGCGGGCGGAAGCTGGTCGCAGCCCTACGAAGAGGGCAGCACGGTCAAGCTCCCCGGCAAGCCCAAGGCCCCCGGAGCGAGGCGACGGTCCCTCTGGTAGGGCCGGGCCTTCGGGCCCTTAACACCCGATAGCGGGCTGGCGGTCTTTGATGTATCGGCCGCCGTTCGCGTAGTCGGCAGAAGGAGATCACCATGAAGAAGCAGAAGAAGCAGAAGGGCGTCGGGCTGGGCCCTCACCACGAGGTGAGCCCGATGGGCCACGCCACCCGGACCAAGACCCGGAAGGGCAAGATCCGGGCCGAGGACCGGCGGCGGAAGCAGCAGGGGTGGGCCCTGTGAGCGAGACTAAGACATCGATCTTCAGAGTGATCGTCACGAGGGACGTGACCGAATCGGCTTACCTCTGCTTTGCGGCTGAGTCTGAGGAACAGGCCCACGAGCTTGCGCTGGAGCGAGCGGAGGAGATGCCCTCTACCGGCTGGATGCGAGACACCGGCTCGTCTTACATTGCCGACTGCGAGGAGACCGATGGGTGAGCCCTTGGGCGACAAGCCCCTCCCGCTTAATAGCGGGCTGAGCTCTGTGTACCGGATCGACTCTTAGTCGGCTTTGATGTATCGGCCGCCGTTCGCGTAGTGGATACAACCCCAACCGAGAGGTAATCATGTCCGACCCGACCGAAGGCTTCAGGCGAGCTGCGACGGCGGCTCTCAACGCGGAGGCGGCCGCCGCCACCGATCCCCGAGCGGAGCTCTCCGCGAAGTATGGCCAGCTCTGGGACACCCAGGAGATGCAGGCGGAGTTCTCCGTCTCCGGCTTCATGGCCCCCTTCGTGGGCGTCACCCGGAAGTCGGACGGCGTCAAGGGGACGCTGCTGTTCTCCCACTCGCCCCGGTTCTACCACAGCTTCTCCCCGGCCTAGCCGGACCGGCCGCCGCCCTTCGGGGCGGTGGTCGCCTCCCTGAGCGCATAGCGGGCTCTCGGCGCATCAGTCGGCGCATCAGTGTCGGCCTCAAATAAATCTCCGCTCTGCTGTCAGCCTAGCCGCCTCCGACCGTCTTATAGGTGTCGGAGGCAACGGGGCCTCCCACAGCGGAGAGGAGGTGAAACTTGAACACGATCGTTATGGAGCTTGACGACTGCGTGGACCTCCTGGCCCCGCATTTCGTCGGGGAGGAGCTTGTCGGCTCCCCGTCCGTCGCTCGGGCTGCGGACAACGTCCGTATGGTCCGGGGGCAGTACCTCAGCGACCCTCAGCTGTGGGTCCTGGTCTGCCATGCGCGGGCGTGGGGAAGCGTAGGAGCGCTCCCCAAGGTCTGGGCCCTGACCGACTAGGTCAGGGCAGCTCGGAGGCCCCACGGGCTTCCGAGTCGGGCCTCTGAGCCCATAGCGGGCTTGTCGTCAATCGATGTATTGATGCTGTCGGTCGTGTCGGGTGAAAGGCGGAATCAAATGGCTCTCCCCGGCGAAATCGGTCACTCCTTCTCCACCTGCGCGGACTGCGGCGAGGTTCTCGTCCCGCAGGTCCTCAAGACGTGCGCGTACTACATCGGCACGATGTGCCAGTGCGGGCCTTACTCGCGGGAGTCGGGCTACTACGCCACCGAGGCGGAGGCCAAGGCCGACCTGGACCGGCTGGACATCAGCCGGCCCCGGTAGGGCCCAGGAGCTCATAGCGGGCTTGTCGTGTTCGATGTATCGAGTCTGGCCGCCGTCGATAGCAACTCAAACCGAGAGGTGCCTTGTGGGTCTTCCCCCTGTCTGCGTCCCCTGTGCCCGGTCCATGCGGTGCGCGCAAAACGAGTTCCCGGTTCGGGACAAGCGGACGGAGTTCGCCCCGGCGACCGTCTGGAGCGGCGACCGATTTGAGTGCGAGGGCTGCGGGGCGTCCGTCGTCGTCGGCTTCGGTCGGGGCCGGGTCGAGGACCCCGACAACCCCTCGACCGCGTTGGAGTTCCGGCGGTAGCCGGAACTTTCTCGTGTACAACCTGGCCGCCGGTGCCTTGGCCGGAGCCTATAGCGGGCTTCGAGCTCCCAAAGAGGCGACGGCCAGAGTTCGCTACCACGCTCACTCTGACCGCCGGTGGTAAACGCCAGCCTGTAGCTGACGCCCCTCTGTCTCGTTAGATCAGCCCCTCCAGGATCAGGGGCGAGGTGAGCCGCCCCTCGCCGCACTCGCACGGGTAGTCCCCGTCCGGCTCGACCGTGGCGCACTCGCCACAGGCGGGGCACTCGACCTCCGCCATACCGTCCGCCATGATCCGCTCCAGCTCCTCAATGTCGTAGGCCATGTGGGCCTCCCTTCTGGACTAGACGGCCGCCGGCACCGATACATCAATACGGCGGCCAGGAGCTCATAGCGGGCTCATTTGATGTATCGGTTCTGCCGCGCGTAGTAGGTGAAAGGAGAACCGACCATGAGATACGCTCGCTGACACTCGCCGCTGATAACGCCACCGACACGCCGACCACCGACCGAAAACTCTGACGACCGTACGGGACCACGCTCACTCTGTGAGCGTGGCTAGGGGTCATCCCATCCAGAGCATCGACTGGATGGGCCGCCGGGGTGGGGCCGGGCGGATGATGGGTGTCGGGTGTTGATGTATCGCCCACTGGAATCGTTGGAATCAAAGGAGCAGGAATCATGCGAGAAGACGAACACTGTGAGTGCTGCGAGCATTACCGGCCCGAGAAGTCGGAGCCCATCGACTATAGCGTCATCACCCCCGAAGAGGCGGCCGAGATGCTCTCCCGGCTGGACGAGCTCCCGGCCCCGTGGATCGGCAAGAGCCACTACGCCTTGCTGATGGCCCGGAAGAACGGCGAGACGGTCAGGGTGGTGAAGCTCTCGGAGGTGACGCCCGAGGACATCTCGGGTCTCCCTGTGCGGGTCTAACCCAAGCCTCAGAACATCCAGAACATCGAAGACAGTTCCTACCTCTGCTAACCCCCGACCCGAGGAGACTCAGACCTATGACGTTCATCATCTACGGCAATCCGTTCGACGGCATGTCCATCGTCGGCCCCTTCGACGACGCGGAGGCGGCCGCCACCTACGCGGAAGCCTGCCGGAACATCAGAGACGAGACGTGGTGGTCCATCGACCCCGAGGAGCCCGACCCCGAGCTCTTGGCCTAACGGCCCCAAAGCAAAGTAGCCCGCTATGAGCCGAGGGTCGCCGATGTCCCGAATGTGCAGAGAAGGATTCGATGTATCGCATCGGTCGACCGTTGAAGGCAGACAAGGGGGCCAAAATGGCTAAGACAATCGTGGGCGACATGTGGACCGTGTCGGTGGGCAATCAGAAGACGGGGGCTATCCCCACGCAGTACGTCGGTCTCAACCGAGACGAGACGTGGGCAAGCTGCCAGGGGTGTAACCTCCGGCCCGACGCCGGCGGGGGCTGCTACGCTTGGGCTGGTAACAGCCAGCGAGGGGCTAACTCGGTTCGGAAGGCTACGGCCGCCGGACGGTCCGCCACGCTGCAGAGCACGCTGGAACGGACGCCCCGAAGCGCGAAGGCGGTTCGGTTCGGTGCGATCGGCGATCCCTCGCGAGTCGAGCGGAAGAGCGTCAACGCGAACATCGAACTTGCCCGGGGCGAAGGCTTCAAGGTGCTGGGCTACACTCACCACTGGAAGAGCGAGCCCCACAACGGCCGGCTCAAGGATCATTTCCTGGCGTCGTGCGAAACCCTTGAGCAGGCGGAAGACGCCTTGAGCAGGGGCTGGCTCGTGTCGGTCGCTGGCCCGGAGTCGGTTGAGGGTATGGTGACGTGCCCCCACTACGATCGGCCGGAAATCCAGTGCAATCGGTGCACCTTGTGCGACGTCCCGACTCTGAAGCGGACGGGCTACAAGGGCGTCGTGTTCCCGGCGCACGGCGGGAGTCGGAAGCGGCTCCCGATGGCGGGGGCCTAATGGGCTTCGGCGGAGACAAGCCCCGGCAAGTCCGGGGCGCGCTCCCTCCCCTGACGGCGGAGACGGAGTACACGCTACGAATCGAATTCGACATCGAAGGGAACCCGGGGGCCTACGACAAAGTCCTAGACATGGCTCGGCAAGCCTGCCCGGACTCCGTCGGCTACTCCGACTCGACCGGTGGCCCGGCCTGGCAGGCCTACATCGAATTCCGGGGCTTCGACAAGGCCGAGACGGAGCTTGCGGCTCGGACGGTCGCCCAATACATCAGGCGATTCAAGGGGCATGTCTTCTACGTTTGGGACGCCGCCTAATCTGTAGCAGCTAACCCGGGGAGCTCTAAGGGCTTCCCGGGTTTCTGTGTACCACCATCCAACATTCCCTTGACGATAGTGGTATTTTGCCAGAGCCCGCTATGCCTGCATCGTTCGATGTATCGATGCTGGACTCCGTGTAAAGCAAAGGAGTCCAGTATGAACAAAGACACGGCGGACAAGATCATCGCGCTACTCCACAGCGAGAACCTCTGCATCGCCCCGTTCACGTTGTTCGTGAACCCGCAGAACAAGCAGAGCAACCGGCTGGTGTTTCACGCGGACACGCAGACCAAGATCGAGGTGGAGGGCACGGCGATCGCCCACATCCTGCGGAAGCTGACGTCCTAGTAAGGCGAGTCCATCTCCGGCGGACTCGGATCCGGGATCTTGAGCGAATGGCCGGCGGTCGGTTCGATGGCGTTCCAGAGGTTGAGCGCCTTCGTCTTCCCGTCGGCCTTCGCTGCCTTCAGCTTCTTCGCGTCGCGTCGCTCCTCTTCTGTGAGCTTGCCGACGGCCGCCTTTTCCAGCACATCGATGATCGCCTTCCGGGTCGGCTTGCGAGAGCTGGTCTCGGTGAGCTCGATAGCGGGCCGCCCTGCTATGGAGAGCTCCTTCAGACCGTGGTCGAGCATCTTGAGCTTGAGCTGATCCTTTAGCTTGCGGAGATCACCGGCCATCGTACCGGTGACCTCCTTCAAACGATCCTGGAGCTCGGCCGCCTTCGCGGCCAGCAGCTCGATCTCAGCCAGCTCGTTGTCCGTCGGCGGCCGGACTTGTTCCTCAATAGCGGGCTCGTCATCGCTGATGATGTCCGCCTTCGCGAGGTTGTCGAGCGTGGCCGCCTTGTCGGTGAAGGCTACGCGAATGATGTCGCCGAGATTGAAGTCTCCAGGATCAATCATTCAGAGCTCGCACCGACGCGTAGCCGGTCATGGAGCTCCGAAGCATCTCGAAGGCCTGCTCTCGAACCTTCCGGACCTTCACCCGGGTGATGTCGAGAGCAGTGGCCACCTCACCGGTGGACATGCCGGCCAGCTCGTACTGGACGACAGACCGCTGCAGCTCCGGCAGCGCGGCGACCTTCTCCCGGAGATCCAGGGCCATGAACGGACTGGTACTCGTAGGAGCATCGAAGGACCCCAGCGCGCCCTCGGCGGACTGGATCATAGCGGCCGCCCCGTTGCCTTCCTCGTCGGTCCCGAGCTGTTCGATCGAAGGGGCATAGACGCCGGCCCTCTTCTGACCGTTCTGTCGGGCCCGGGAGTTCCGCCGGCACCAGTTGTAAGCCACGGTGGCAAACTGGGCGCCTTCCTTCCGAGTCGGATCGAACCGGATCGCCGCGTCGACGAGACCGTGCCGAACGCCCTGCAGAGCATCATCGCCTTCGAGCGCCGTCTGATTCTCGTTGCCGAACTTGATGAGCAGATTCCGGTTCGCGGTCTCCAGCTCCATGTAGGCCTGGTCAGCGTCAGCAGCTCCCGCCTTGATCTTGCAGCACCGGATGAAGTCGTCGAGCACGGAGCTCCAGTAAGTCACCCGCTTCGCGTCGCTGATGCTCTTCTCGTCCGTCTTCGGCGATCGCGTGAACCCGACGCCGAGGCAAGTCGCGCACTGCATAGCGGGCTTCTCGAACGCCGCGAGGGCGGCCGCGAATTCGAGCGGATCCGCCGGCAACCGGCACTCGGGGCACGTAATGCTCACATACGCGACCTCGGTGAGGTGGTAGTCGATCGCCTGCCGGAGCTCAGCGATATGCTCGTCCCGCCGGTGCTGGGCCTCGGTGATGCTCTCAGCGACCAGCTGCCGGACAGGGACCCACTTGAACTCTCCACCCACCGACGTAAATCGTCGGCCTGGAGCGTTCGCCTTGTCCTGCCAGGACTTGACGTCCTTCTCCCGATCGAAGATCTCCCGGATCATTCGCTGGATCCGGACGGGCGAGCCAAAGCCCAGATCGATGTCCGACCGGTCCGGGGAGTCCTGTAGTTGGACTTCCATAGCGGGCTTCTGCGCGCCGACGGAAAAGGCCCCGTCGGGGGCCTCCTTCCTACTCGTCACCTTCGGCCTCCTCCAGCATGGCGAAGATGTCGGCCGCCGACGTGGCAACCGGCTTCGGCCTGGCGACCGGCTTCGGGGCCTCGGGCTCGGGGAGGTTCGTGCTCTCCGGGCTGGCCTCGGGCTTGGCCTCGACGGTGGCGACCGGCTCGGGCTCGGGCGTCGGCTCGGGCTTGGCCTCGATCACGACCGGCTCGGGCTTGGTCTCGACCGGCTCGGGCTTGGTCTCGGGCTTCGGCTTGGCCGTCACCGTGGGCGTCGGCGTGCTCGCCTTGTCGGCCTTCCGCTTCTTCGGTCGCTGCTTGTCGCAGTCGATGCACCGGGGCTGTCGGATGTTGCCGTTGACCAGCTTGTCACAGTCGGCGCACCCCTTCTGGTAGTACCGCCGCCCGTTCTCGGTTCGGTGCGTCACGCACCCGGCCCACCGGGGCTTGAAATCCTTGAATCGGTCCTTCGTCTTGCCGCAGTCCACGCACGGTCGCTTGGTCTCGGTGCCCTTCAGTCGGGTCTTTCGCTTCTTCGTCGTCTTGCTCATGCTCAGGGTTCCTTTCTCACCTTCAACGCGCAGACCAACCGATACATCGAATCCGCGCTACTTTCACACGGATCAGTTATACAGGCTTGGTCCGTTTTGTCAAAGCTCTTTCTATTGCCCGTTGGTAAGTGGTATCTCCCTCAGGAGTTGCCGGGTTGGCTGGGCTCGCCTCACCGCCACGTTGTCCATCATGTTCACCCATCACATCCGGCGAAACCGATTCATCGAATCTTCCTCGGCCCCTTGTATCGCTTGGGCTTACCCGACCTCTCTACATTACCGGAGACCACCGACACCTAGAGTCGCCCACACGGGCGTCAGCGTGGGTTTCATCCATAGCGGGCTCATTCGATGTATCGCCGCTGCCGCGCGTTCTAGGTATCGTTTGATCGATGGTTGTCGTAAGTCCTTTGTTTACGTTGATGCTCCTAAGTGCTTGGCATCATTAGGGTTAGGAGCATCATTGTAAGTCTAGTGGTACGGGCGCATCACTCAGGCGGCCAACCCGAGCCGTGTACCTCTGGAACCAGGCTGGAATCGCCCTGGAATCGCCCTGGAACCCAGCCTACTCGGACTTGACGAGGTGTCTGAGCAGCCTCAGCTCAGCCTCGGTCTGATCCTCGTCGTCGAGGGGGAAGTAGAGCTGGAACTCCTTCGACTCCTTCACGAGCCCGGCGAGCTCCCACGCATCAACGTGGAGCACGAGTCGGTCTCCGTCGTCCTTGATCGTCCAGCTCACGAGGTCACCTCGACCTCGGGCAGCGCGTTGTAGGTCTCGAACGGAATGTCGATCCAGACCTGAGCCATGTTGTCGCCGTCCGGACTGGTGGCGACGGTGACCATGCACCGCATCTCGTGGTCGTTGTGGATCATGCTCCAGCCGACCGGAAACCGCAGGCCTTCCGGGAGCCCCATCAGCGGCACCTCGTTCAGCGACCTGTTCCTCTTGGTGGCGACCGCGACCCTGTTCGCCAGGATCAGGGTGTCCTTCGTGAAGTACTTGACCTTCTGCATGTGAGTCTCCTTTGTACGGAGGACGGATGGCCGCCGCCATTCATCGAAAGCCCTAAAGGAAATAGCCCGCTATTAACCGACCTCCGCCTCATTCGATGTATCGAGTGTGCTGGCCGTGGTAAGTGAAAGAGGTGAACATGATCGACTTCGTGATTCGGTACTGCGGCTACGGTGAGTATCTCGCCCTCATCAAGGCGACGGACTCCGGTGAGGAGCTTTACCGGGGCGGGCGGCACGCCCTGCCCGAGGACGCCTTGGAGAAGGCCCTCGCTGTCTGGGAAGAGGATCAGACCGGGAACATCGTGGACTTCAAGCAGAGGCACGGCCTGTGAGCAACCGGAAATCGTTGATCGCCCGGCTCATGGCCGGGATGGAAACTCCTGACGACCTTACCCAAGAGGAGCAGGACCATCACTTCGACGACCTGTTGAACTTCCTCCAGGAGGAATACAGCAAGTGCGAGAACCCTGACGATGTCGAGGAGCACAACCTGTGAAGAAGCTCTACGTCGTGCTGGAAATGACGGATGAGGAGTGGGCGTCGTGGTCGGAAGGCTACGACGACCCGATCGATCCTCTCAGCGACGTAGCGATGGCCATCGACTCTGCGGTCTCGGGCCTCGACCTGGAAAACTCCACCGTCTGGGGCAGCCTGGAAGACTTTCTCAGCGACAACGCGCTCGACGCGATGGCGGCGGTGCCCGATGCCTAAGTACCGAGTGACCATCAACTACGCGGTCTACACCACCGAGATCCACGAGATCGAGTTCAGCGAAGGTGACGAGGAGGACGCGGCGGCTCTGGCCGACTTTCTCGACGAGGATACGGACCCAAGTGAGTTCACCTGCGATACGACTCTCAAGGAAAGGATCGAGGGGGATTGTGTCGATGGCACGTGGAACACCCACATCGAGGAGATCAATCCGCTCGACCGAATCGTGACCGCACTCGTGGAGTCTGACAAACAGGAGGTTCCCAATGACTGAGCCGACCGTGTTCTCCCAAGAGTCGCGGCAGACGGCCCAGAGAATCCTCGCGGAGGATGGCCCGGTGGATCTAGGAGCCGCGCTCGTCGCCATCGGCGAATGCGCCGACCGGGGGGACTTGCCGGGGGCGTTTCTCGTCATGGCGTCTCTCACAAAGGGGCGGGAGGCGAACATCGTTGACTTCGCCAGGTTCGCGAGGACTAACAGGGACAATCCGGCCTACAGCAGCACCTTGGCCTGGCTGAGAGATACCCTGCTGGGACCGAAGCCCTGTACCCGGGCCGAAACGGCCGCCTGGCAAAAGGACGCCCATGCCTGGGTGGCTGACCAAGTAAACTGAGCATCATGGCTCTAAAGATGTTCACCGTGTTCGCCGAGGGTCCGACTGATGATCGGGCCTTCGCGCTTGCTCAGCAAAATCCCGCTATGGCCGGGCGGACCAAATACCAGATCATGGACAGCGTGCTGTTCCCGTCTGATGGTCACGCCTTCCGCCGAGCCGAGGACATGTTCGGCGTTCAGCCACAGGCGGACAAGGTTTCCATAGCGGGAGCTCACACCAACACCGTCTGGGCCATCAGGGTACTGACCGTGAATCAGGGCATGAAGAGAATCATGTTCTTCGGACTGCAATCGGTCAGGTAGAACAAGGCATGGATCCGGAAGCCCTATACGGAGACCCAGTAAATTTGCACCCGCACCACTTACACCGAGAAGAGTGCCTGGAAGCCGAGATCAGGCGGCTCCGGCAATGCCTGAAGATCCTCGCTGACTCCGTAATAGCGGGAGACCCAGCCGTCGCGGAGGTCGAGGCGAAGGCTTGTCTGGAGCTACTCTCAGAAGATCGATGAATCGGCCGCCGCTTGCGTGAGGGGTGAAAGGAGGCCGACATGGCCGAACTCACCAAGAGCAGTAAGAAGGCGAGCGACTTCGAGGGGCAGGAGCCCAGCTACCACGAGAAGCTGGAGCTTTACGACCCCACGAACAATAACAACAAGTTCTGGCACATCTGGGTCTACGACAGGTACGTCGTCCGGCACTGGGGCCGACACGGGTCGAAGGGCCAGTCGTCCGTCCATACGGCCTACTCGTCCTGGGACGCCCGGAGCGAGGCGGACAAGCTCTACTGGCAAAAGACCGACAAGGGCTACCGGAAGGACGACACCACGGTCCTCGACCGACTCGCCAGGGAGACTTCCTAATGGCTAAGTCCAAGGTGCCCACCCTCCGACCTGGGCTGACGGTGACGGAGCTTCTGTCCGGGTCGTGGGTCGTGGAGGAGAACCGGTACACGTCCGAGGATGAGCTGTTCGATCTGAACGACGAGATCCTCTCGGCCGCCGTTCAGGGTCTCATCGACCACGCCAACGACGGCGGCCGGGTGACCCGACGAATGGTCATCAACACCCTCTGCGGGCTGTCGAACATGCTCGTAGCCGCGAAGGACCACATCACCGAGAAGATGACCAAGGGCGAGCTGGACCCCACCGTGCTCGACGAATTGGCAGGGATCTGATGGCCCGGCCTGCTGTGGACGACGCCGTGTCGGCGATCCTCGAAGACTACGGCTACCCCAGAGAAAACGGGTGGCATGACCCGGACAGCGTTCTGGAGGTCATTCACGAAATGGAGTGCTGGACCGAGGAGACCGCTCCCGGAGCCTGCATGGGCTGCTTCGATGTATCGGCCCCTCCTCTACGTCCTGTGTGTAAGTGCGGCGGCGAGATCCGATCAATCCTGAGCCTTGCTGGAGAGATTTAGATGGCGGACTACTACACCCGGACGGTCATCACCGCGCCGGTCCTGCTTTCGCCCGATCTGGTGGCGGTTCTCAACGCGAGGGGTGCCGCGCTGGATTGCATCAGCGAAGAGACGGTGCTCGACGGCATCGTTGCCGAGCGAATGCCGCTCGGCGAGTACTACGTCACCTTCGCGGACGGCTGGACCGAGCCCTGCGACGACGTGGACGAATTCCTGATCGAGTATGCCGGTTGGGAAGAGGCCGACGCGGAGGCCGCCTCGCCGGAGATTCGGGAGCTGATGATCGCCGACGAGACGGACATCCTGCACGAGATCCTGAAGCTCAACCCTGAGATGGACCACATCGAACAGCAAAGCTCCTGGAGCTGCTCTAAGATGCGGCTCGACGGCTTCGGCGGCTCCGGCCTGATCGTCACCAGGAAGGGCTACCTCTACCTCACCACGTCGCACTTTGAGATTGATGAGGACGGAGTGGCCGCCTACGCCGGAGGGTTCAAGCTCTGGGAGTCGGAAGAGGCGGTCGCGTGCGATTCGCAAGGCTGAAGGTCGGGTGGGTCACCTTCCAAGGCCCGCCCGTTGACGGCTACCCCAACGGCATGGGCTCCCCTCCAAAGGGCACCATCGTCGAGAACACGGGCAATCGGACCGGCACCACCTATAGGTGGGTTGTCATGGGTGGCAAGTTCAAGGGCTGGACAGCCCAGGTCGGAGACCTCCACATGGAGGAGATCTCCGTACTCGATCTTCTGATCGAGTAATCCCTTACCAATAGCGGGCTTCGGTACCTGTCGGTGGCAGGTCGTAGTCTGTCGTCAGATCAGCGGAGTTTTAGGAGAGGTAGAAAGAGCTTCTCTTATTCGATGAATCGGACGGGGCGGACGTGAGGGGTGAACGGAGTAACCCAACAATGAACGAAGGAGACGACGACATGAACGAGATTCAGGAACAGACTCAGGTGCGAGCCCCGTGGGTCTTCGGTGCGCGAGACAACCGGCACCGGGGGGTCGAGGTCGAGAACGACGGGACGCTGCTCACGACCGCTCAGGCGATCCAGCAGGGCGGGCTCGACTGGATGGTGGATCTGCGAGACCCGATCACGAACGACGAGGACGCGATCGAGGCCCTCGACTGGCGGCAGGTCGTCAAGGTCGAGGACGTGCTCACGGACGGTCAGATGGTCCGGGAGTTTCGGACCCTCGGCATGGTGAAGGGGCGATACACCGTGCTCCAGAACCGGGAGGCGTTCGCCTTCTTCGACCGAGCCACCCTGGAGGGGGCCGCGATCATCAAGGCGGTCGGCCACCTCGACCACGGGCGAGTCGTCTGGGCGGTCGCCCAGAGGCCCGAGACGATCGAGCTGTACCCCGGCGAGCTGATCTACCAGAACATGGTGCTGGTGACGGCTCACGACGGCAGCCACGCGGCCAAGGTGATGTTCGCCCCCTACCGACCCTCGACGGGGACCATGCTGGGCGTCAAGTCGCACCGACGGCTGCGGACGGAGGTCCGGGTCCGGCACACCAAGAGCATCGACGAGAAGATGCTCGACCTGCACAACGTGCTGGCCGCCGAAACGGGCTACTTCGAACGGTGGCGGGCCGCCCTCCTGGGCGACGAGGGCCAGGACAACGGCTACAAGCAGCGGATCGTCACCGACGACCAGATCCGAAAGGTCGTGAACGGTCTGTTCCCCTCGCAGAAGAAGCTGGACGAGGACGGGAACAAGGTCGAGGTCGTGAGCGGCAAGGCCGAGAAGGCCCGGCAGCTCATTCAGGATCGGATCGAGGAGCAGGCGGCCCGAGCCCAGAAGGCGTACGCCGACGCGGGCCAGCAGGCCCCGAACGGGACCACCCAGCTCGACGTGTTCCTCGGCGTGAGCGAATACATCGACAAGGATCGGACGGTGCGGAACGAGGGGAATAACTGGGCGGCCAGCACCTTCGGCACCGGAGCGAACATGCGACAGAAGGCGTTCGACCTGATCGCCGGTATCTAACCCCTGACGGGGGGAGGGCTTGACCCTCCCCCCGTCAACCTCGTTGATGTAATCAATCGACGAGGTAATGCAGAATAGCGGGCTCCATCTCGGGTAAAAGCATGTAGATCAAAGGAGATCATCATGCCGAGAATGGATGCCGCGATCTACGCGGCTCACCTGGACAACGTGCTCAAGCTGGCGAAGCGTAAGGAAGGAGTCTCCCGACCCGAGATCATCTCTGAGCTGAACGTCACCCGAGCGGTGGCAAACGGTCTCATCGAGAAGTGCGGTCTAGCACTAGACCGGAAGGACGGGCGGACGGAGTACTACACCTCCAACGGAGAGGCGAAGCCTACCCCAGAGCCGGAGAAGGTCGAGGCGAAGGTCGAGGCGAAGCAGTCGAAGGTCGCAGCTCCGGCCCAGGCTGCCGCCGTTCCTGAGAGCACTGATGCGGCCGCCGTCTCCGACGACGACGTTGCCGAGCTGGACGCCCAGATCCTCGACACTCGGGATTCGATGCGGAAGGCCGCCGCTGCGGCTGGCAAGGCCCTCGGCGAGTGGGCGACCCAGCAAGCCCTGGTCGATGCTCTTCGAGAGCGGATGACGAAGCTCGCCGTCAGGCGAATGAACGCCAGCTCTTAGTCGATGAATCACCTTCACCCCGCGTGAGGGGTGAAGGAGAACATTACCTATGGCGCAGAAAGACATCATCCTCGACGGCCTAGCGTGGGCCAGTCTGACCGAGGAGGCGCGGGTTGCCGTGATCTCCGCGAACCTGGTACGGAAGCTGACCAGCTACAACCGGACGCATACCAAGACCGACATCAAGGCGGAGGTGAGCGCGAGCTGTCCGCCGTACGGTCGGGGCAAGTTCATCTTCGAGAAGGTGAGCATGGAGTATCTCCGGCAGGCGGATATTTACGGGGCGAGGCAGAAGGCGAAGGACGACTGGGAGACCTACCAGAAGCACATGGCCAAGCGGTCCACCCGGCTCAACTACGCCTATGCGGCGGCCTTCGACCGAGCCATCTACGATCCCGTCAAGCACCGGAACCCCTACGGCTACGGTGACGACTACGAGAAGCGATGCGCCTGGGATGCGCGGGAGAGTGCGCGGGACAAGGGTGACGAATGCGTCGCCTTGACCCATCAGAGTGAACACGTGGTGTGTCTGGTGATCTCGGAGAACGGTGACACCAGGCCCCACATCGCGACCCGACCGAGGAGCGGTCCCATCGTCCGAACCTACCTGCGATGCAACTACGGTAATGAGGTGGGCAATCTCGTCGAGGCTGCGGTGCTGCTGGGCGGACCCAAGGTGAGGGCGGCTCTAGCCAGGGGCAAGAGGGTCAAGACCGACTGGATTGGCCGGAGATCGCTCATCCACCACGACGGCTCCGATCACCAGAACGTTGGCATCGAAGAGGTGCCCTGGAAGACCCGGAGCTACCGAGAGCGGCGGAGCTGCGTCAACGGAAGCCGGGAGGCCATTGACACGATCACGCACGGGATCATCGAGACCGACGATCCGTCCGAGGCGGATGAGGCGGACGACTAGGGGCTTCGGCCCCTCCCTCTCGCTTATAGCGGGCTTTCTTGTGTACACCGACCGCACCTGTCGGTGGTCTCGGGTATACACCTAGAACCACTATAGCGGGCTTAGGATACGCGGCGGCGCATCACTAGCCGAATCGATGAATCCTTCCAGTCAACCGTGACGGCTGGAAAGGAGACCCTACATGGCACTCAGAGACCACTACGACGAAGCGGACGTACTCGATAGCCTGTCGTGGGTGGACATGTCCGCCGAGGGTCGAATCTCCAGACTCGCCAGCCTCTACCTCGACAACGAGAAGAAGATGGAGCGGAACCACAATCGGTACGATGGGCCGACCCTGGGCTGCGTTCGGATCTTCGTCAAGAGCGTCTACGAGCCCCCCAGGGGCCAGGGCCAGCTAACCTACGAAGGCGTCTTGGCCGCGATCCCAGTCCAGCGGAAGCTCAGGACCGAGCGATCCGGTAATAAGCCGTGGGTCTGGGAGAGGCGGAAGCTGTCGAATCGGCGAAACTCCGTAGCCCGAGCCCGAATGACGGTCTGGACCCATGACCGATGGGATAAGAAGAAGATCAACGCGAACATCGAATGCGTTGGCATCACTCAAATCGGCGGGTGCCGGATCATCGCGATCAAGGGGGCCGCCGGTAATCCCAAGCAACTGCCCCGGTTCTGGGTTCAGAACCTCGCCACAGGCGAAGCTAACGTGGTCGTGGTCGAAGGCCAGCCCATCAACAGCATCACTCACCTCCTGACCCGGCTCGCTCCGGTGTCGGCCCTGCGAGGGGCCTTCGACGGCAAGAGCATCACCTTCCTCTTTGGGGGTGGGTGGGACATCGATGGCGAATTCGTACCCTGGCGGAACATCAGAGGGGTCTACCCTGCGTCGATGGCCCACCGGACGGCTGGCGACCCGAAGAAGAAAGAAGCCTGATGCGCCCAAAGAAGATTCGATGAATCGAATCTCCGGGGCGTGAAGGGTGGAAGCGAAAACAACCCAGGATGGACCTGGGACGCGACCAGACAAACCTGAAAGGAAAAGTGGAACATGAAGTTTGCGAAGATGGTGGCGCTGTTCAGCGCGATGCCGAACAAGCAGTCGCTCCTGATGTCTGGGCCGCCTGGGATCGGCAAGACGGCTCTGGCCGAGCAGGTCGGGGCCAGCATGGGCGAGAATGCCATTGTGGAGGTCCGGGATCTCTGCTCTCACTTGCCCGAGGATCTCCTGGGGCTCCCCTTCCGAGAGGGCGGGGCGACGGTCTACGCCCCGCCGACGTGGCTGGAGCGGCTCTCGCGGCCCGGCGTCGTGGGGGTGCTGGTGCTGGACGATCTGGGGGCGGCGAGCCCTGCGGTCCAGACGGCGGCCTTCAAGCTGGTGCTCCAGCGGCAGAGCGGCGACTGCGTGCTCTCGGACGGGGTGAAGATCATCGCCACGACCAATCGGAAGGAGGACAAGTCCGGCGCGACGACCCTCCCGGCTGCGCTCAGGAATCGGTGCTGCATCACCGAACTCGACGTGGACCCCGACGAGTGGTGCCTCTGGGCGACCCAGAACGGGGTGCCCGGCGACGTGACGGCCTTCATTCGGTTCAAGCCGGGTGCGCTGTCGCAGCTTCCGAAGGACGCCGACAAGGTGGGCGCGTTCGCCACGCCCCGGACGTGGACCATGACGGGACACGCGCTGGACGCTGCGAAGGCGAACGAGGCCGTCTACGACGTGTCGGCTGGCCTGGTCGGCGAGGGTAACGCGGTCGAGTTTACCGCGTTCGTCCGGCTGCGGTCGGAATTGAAGGACCCCCGAGCGGTCCTGCTCGACCCGAAGGGCGAGATGCCCAACCCGCCCAAGGCGTCTCAGCCTGACCGGCTGGTCGCTATCGTGACGGCTCTCGCCGAACACGCGGCTCCCATGAGCCAGGAGCGAACGGCTCTCGGCAAGCGGATTCCCGAGCTTTTCCTGCGAGCGGTGGCCCACGTCACCACGTCGGGCCGGGAGTACGCTTCGGCGGCGATCCTGACCTTCGCGGCGAACAACGGGAACGTCAACGCGCTCATCAAGGCGGCGACGAGCTTCAAGACCGACCCCGAGCTTGCGCCCTTCCTGACGCACCTCCGGGCCGCCCTCAACCCGAAGAACAAGTAGCCGGGTGGCCGGGGGTCGAGTGGAAGGCTCGATCCCCGGCTGGGCTTCAAACACTCCTTTCGGGACCGGGGTCGGTGGTGTGTAGCCACCGGCCCCGGTTGTCTTTCTGGGCGGGGGCAGCCCGCTATAGGAACATTTGGGGCACCTGGTGATTCGATGAATCGAGGTCCTGTCGCGTGGAGGGTGAGAGGAGTTTGAACATGGCGAAGAAGGACAAGATCCTAGACATCCTGGCGCTCGCGCAGCTTCCAGAGGACGCGAAGCTGGCGAGGCTGGTCCGGGAGTGGATCGGCAGGCCGTTCCCGCGAGAGCAGGCCAAGGCGATCATCAAGTGCTACTTCGATGCGAACGGTCGAACGCCCGAGCTAACCCAGAAGCTAATGGACGAGAAGGTCCGGCAGGAGAAGCTACGGAACGACCGACAAGCGGTCGAGGACGCTGCGAAGGCGGCGGCCATCTCCCCCATGGAGAAGTACAAGCGAGACCCTTGGCGGAGGGCCAAGCGAACCATGGAGATCGCCAAGACGACCTTCGGTCAGGCTGTCCGGGACAACTTCAACGAGGACGCTCTGGCGTTGATGTCCCTGATCGCTGGCGAGGATCGGTCCTATAGGGTGGAGTGGTTGGCCGCCGGTTTCAGCCCCGTGCGGTGCGCGCTGGTCGAGGTCATCACCAGAGGCAAGCCCAACCCCTGCCAGACGAACATCATCCACAGCCGATTCCTGCTCTACCGGGTCAACGGTCGGGCTCTGGTCGCCCGGACGAAGGCGAGGGAGCTTCAGGAGGCGTGGGCCTCCCAGCTTCCCCCGGATCTGGTCGCAGCGGCGGCCACCCTCAAGGCGGACGGCTTCAGCTTCAAGAGCGACCTGGAGGGCCAGGAGCTTGTCGTGTTCAACCCGGATGGGTCGGAGTTTAGGCGGGTGCCCTGGGCCGGGAGAACGGTTGATGACTGAGGGCGATAGGGTCGAGCTACTCTTACCCCTGCGAGACATCGCCCCCGGAGTCCGGGGGACGATCCTGGCCGGGCCGGGAACGGCCGCCGAGGGCTGGAAAGACGCTTTCAAGATCAAGTTCGACGGATACGAGCGGGTGCGGGTGCTAACGCCACATCAATGGCTGCGGAGGCTGAACGTCCTCGACCTGATTGTCGATGCGATAGACTAGGGCATGTCCATCAAAGCACTTGATGCGCTCGCGCTGGCGTCGATGGAGACGCCCTCGCAGCTTCCCCGTATAGCGGCCCTCTGGTGCCGTGCCCACAACGATCGAGTCCCCTACAACCGGGAGGAGATTCGTAAGTGGGTCAAGCAGCAATTCGGCCCCGTGCTCGACGAGCAGAAGGCCGACAGGCTCTCCAGGGATCTACTGGACGAGGTCAAGCGGCAGGTCCGGTGCCGAGCGCGTCGCGCTGAGCGCGACCGAGTGGTGGACCCCTGCCTTACCCCGGCAGGGTCGGACGTGCGGCTTGGCCGCCTCTTACAGAGCAGGCTTGGGCCAGCCAGGCTGTGGGTCAGCAAGACCCGAATGGTGTCGCAGGACACGGAATGCGCCTACATCGACGGCGACTTGTATAGCGGGCTGGTGGCGGGGCTGATCCCGGTCCAGATGCGGCTTCGGCGCATCAGAAACCCGAACATGCTCGTCTATCGGTATCGCTGGGGAGAGGTCCGTACCAGGTTCGTCGCAACCCACATCACTACGGTCGCGGACGCCTTCATCTGGCTGATCCCGCCCGAGGCGGCGGAGTTTCTCCAGCTACCCGGAACGCGGGTAGAACATGACGGGGAGTCACAGTCTGTCCGGCTGTTCACGCCGTTCGGATCGAAGGTGCTCCCCTGGCGTAACCTCACGCCAGCCTGAACGCGGGTGGCCGCCGATTCATCGACGGAAAGATTCGATGAATCGTCCGAGCGAGCCGTGAGGGGTGAAAGGACCACACCACAATGAACGAACAAGAGATCAAGCAACAGCAGGAACGACTCGACAAGGCGTACGACTACGTTATGGGTCGAGTCTCGCAGGCCAGGACCAAGCTCCTGGGTCGGCTCCCCTTCTTCGGGCGGCTGGCTCTGAAGCTCAGGCCCCGGCTCGCCCGAGAGGGTGAGGGGGTGGACACGGCTGCCGTGAGCCAGGACGGGACGCTGGTGGCGAACGCGGAGTTTGTCAAGTCTCTGACCGACCCCCAGCTTTGCTTTGTGGTCGCCCACGAAGTACTGCACCCGGCGATGCTCTACTTCGACCGGATGCAGGGGCGAATCCCCAAGCTCTGGAACATGGCTCACGACTACGCCATCAACTTGATTATCAAGCACATGGCTGATGTCAACATCGAGCTAATCTCCGACTGCCTCTGCGACGACAAGTATCGGGACTGGTCGGCTGAGGAGATTTACGACGATCTCCTCAAGGATGCCGTGCTCGTCACCTTCGCCCAGGGCGGCGGCTGCCCCACGGACGGGTCGGGTGGTATGCCCGGCAAGGGCAAGGGAAACGATCCCACGAAGGACCCGCTCAACGGTGATGGTCGGAACGATCTGGCCGACTCCGACGACGGGAAGAAGGCGAACAACGGGGACAAGGCGGCTAAGAACCGACTCGACACCGACTGGAAGATCAGCATCGTTGCGGCTGCCCAGGCCCACGAACAGACCAAGGGGCGGGGCTCGCTTCCCGGCTCGCTGCGGCGGCTGGTGGACGAAATCACCAACCCCAAGGTCGATTGGCGGGAGCAGCTTCAGCGGTGGGTCGGCGAGAACGGGCGGCTTCAGGACTACACCTACGCTCGACCGTCGCGGCGGTCGGAATCGGTGGGGCAGTACCTCCCCTCGCTGAAGAAGTACGGATTCGCCCCTGTCACGGTGATGGTGGACACGTCCGGCTCCATCGGTGACCGAATGCTGAAGGAGGGGCTCTCCGAGATTCACGGCGTCTGCGAGGACCTGGGCATCGGCGTTCGGGCCATGATTATCGATGCCGCTCTCCACAGCGACGTGGAGGTCAGCGATGTCCACGAGCTTGCGGAGCACCTCGCGGGCGGCGGCGGGTCCAATTTCATTCCGGCCTTCGACAAGCTCCAGCAGGAGGGCTACGACGGGGTGGTGATCGCGTTCACGGACGGGGACATCTGCGTCCCCTCGACCAAGCCCGAGAACCTCCGAGGGATTCTCTGGTGCATCTACGAGGGCTGCCACGCTCCGACCGAGCATTACGGCGAGACGATCCAGATTCCCCGAGAGGTCGCCGCTTAGGCGGCCCCTCTCCGGGAGACATTCAATGTGGTCCGGGCACCCCCGGTAGGCTCGTTGCCTATCGGGGCTCTGTCCTGTACAGCGTGGAGCCCGCTATAGGCAAACTCGATGAATTGGTAGGGTCAGGCGTCACTGGTATGAACAAGCTGACCATGGACAAACCCGACGTGTGCTGGCGGTGCAGGACCACCAAGATCGTGCGGGAACAATTCATGGACGACCCAGACAACCGATACGGGGTCGAGGGTCAGTGCGACCGGTGCGGGCGGTGGTTCACGAACCTCTGGTCAATGGCCAGAAAGTCCGTGCTCGATAAGCTCGCGTCGCTCTAGTCTGATCGATGAATCACCCGCGTTACACGTAGACCCCAGAACAGGAGCAAGAATATGGGCGAGTCCATCCACGACACCTTGACGATCAGCGCACGGGCCAAGGGCTTCCCTGTCCGGCTGAGCCAGCAGCACTACTACGTGATCTATCAGATGTATCCGTGGCTGCAGTCGATCGGCGCGACCGACGCGTCCACGGACGAGGCTCTTACCTTGATCCCTCACCAGAAGCTTACGGCCGCCGAGGTCAAGGGGCTCCAGAACGGGGTCCAGCCCGATTTCATGAATTACCAGTCGGGCTTCTACAAGAGCAAGACGATCCGGATACGGGCCGAGCACCTGGACGGCATGATCCGGCTGCTCAAGTCGGCCGCCATGTGCTGCAACCAGGGCCAGGTCGGCGGAACCCTGTGGCGACGGGCCGAGAGCTTGGAGAGCGTCAGTGCGCTCGACCGGCTCGCGGACGCCTCGCGGTGAGGCTCGTCGAACGGGCGACCGAGGAATTGCGGTCGAGGCTGACCGCAAGGCCCATCGACGGCTGGGTCGTGGTCTACAGGACCATCGGTGGGCCGCCCACGTTCTACCAGATAACGGACAACGGCGGCTGGGTGGCCGCCGGCATAGAGGAATGTACGGTGTTCGACACCTACGAAGCGGCGTGCGCGGCCTCCCGACGATCCAGGTACCTCGACAAGCTACTCCCCCCGGAGAAGCGGGTGGTCAAGCTGCGAGTCGAGGCGATCGTCACGATCGAGGTAGAACAGGACCTACCGATCGACCCTCTTGATGCCCTGGCGGAAATCTGATGGACCGACTCTCTCAGACGCCCGTCATGAAGATCATCAACGACTACTTGGGTCAGTGGCCCGAGGAGTCCGACGGCTACATCATCGCCCTCCCGGCCGAGCACCTGGGTCCCATGGGACAGGTCCGGTGGTACACCAGCTACGACAAGCCTGAGGCTTGGTCGGGCGGGAGGAGGATCATGGCCGCCGGCGCCGATCAAATGCACAAGGCCCGGCTCTACGCGACCTACAAAGAGGCCTGGGAAGAGACTCAGTGGCTCGCTTGTCACTGGGCCGGCGGCCGATTCGCCGACGGGATCCGGATCGTCAGGGTCACCCGGCGGCCGCCCCTCGTGGTCCACTCCGTCCACGGCACCGGTGTCCTCGATGCGCTGGCGGACGTCTGATGACGCTGCGCGCTAGAAGGGAGGCATAGCGGGCTATGAAGGAAGGCGACTGCGTCATCATTAACGGGCGGGCCTACGATGTGAAGTGCATCACATCATCAGGCGACGTTCAGGTGGAAGATGTAATCACCCTGGAATTGAAATGGGTAGACAAATGGGTCGCCGGAATCGTCGATCCACACACGTACCCGGGAGCGCTACTTGACGCGCTCTCCGTACTAGGAGAACTAGAAGATGAGAAGCCGGCGACGCCTCGCACAGAAGCAACCGATGAGAGCGGACGCCGCGAGGGACTACTTATTCGCCGCCGGGCAGGAGGCCGTGCTTCTCTACAAGCACAAGGGGAGGACCTACCAGATACCGGTCACCGTCGTCATGGCCGTCTGGGAGTCCGACCACAGCTTCACGTCTAAGAAGCCGACCAAGCCTAGAGCCGACATCTCCTATGTCGTGAAGTCCTCGCTTGGTGGGACCATGACCGTAAGCGGAGCGCTCCTCAGACCCGGTGGAACCCTCGATCGAATCGCGATCGCCCTGGAGTTCGACGACGTCGCTCCTGACCTAGACTGAGACTACGCTCACCTCTCCTGGGTAGAACCCAGTAGGCGGCCGCCGGTTTGTCGTGGACGTAGAGCTCACGGCCCCAAGTCGGCCGGGCTCCAAGACAGCCCGCTATAGGCTGATGTGACGTTGCGCTTCGATGAATCGAGGGCGGCGGCCGTCTGAGGTGAAAGGCGGGTGAGCTATGGCAAGACGAAGCGCGAGGGTCGAGAAGTACTACTGCCCGGAGTGCGGCAAGAAGACCTTGATCCCCGAACATCGATACGACTACAACTACAGCGGCAATTTCCGAGTGTGGGCCTGCCACAATCAGCCGCCCAAGAAGTACGAAAAGCTCATCGAGGCGTTCAACACCGGCACCCCCGACGACGAGATCGACAGCTACGACTACTGGAACTACGAGGCCAGACACGGCACCGCGAAGGACGCCGAGCGAAAGAAGCAAAGGGAGGAGGTCCGGGCCTACCTCGCGAAGAACAGGTCGTGCAATCTAATCATCGCCAAGACTGGCCGGGACGCGGAGATCGCGGACTACGGCTGCGTGCTGGACAAGCTGGTCCGGGTCGGCGAGCCCATCAGGTACCACCTGTTGGAGAACAACGCCGACATTCACGCCCGGGGCTTTGAGGTTCTCCTCCAGACCGACGTGATCGATGTTGTCCGACTCCGGGACGGCAACGGCGTCGGGATCTACCTCTACTGGAAGATGAGTTGGGAGCCCGACTACGCGGGCCTCGCCTGGGACCAGTCTATCCTGACCCACACGGCCGCCTCCTACATCAGCTTCCGGCCCGCCGGTGGCGCGCTGACCGACGGCCACCCGCTCCCGGTCATCTTCAGGAGGAGTCGGGTCCTGCTCTGGGCGAAGGACCGGTCGAAGAACTACGCCTTCAAGGACGCGATCTTTGCCGGTTCCCTGACCGCGAAGAGGCGGAAGGCCATTCTTCACTGGGCGCAGGAACTGGAGCGACAGCTTCCCTCGATCGTCGAGGATGCGGCGTCGGCCGTCACCTCGTGGACCGCCTGGGGCAAGGCGGCCGAGAACGAGCTTGCGGCCGTGAGCAAGGCGGTCTACATGTCCGGGTTCGACGCGGTCCATCAGAACATGAAGATCGACATCAGCGCGTGGATCACGACCGAGCAGGCCGTGGCCATTGCCAAGATCCTCAACCCAGCGGAGGTCGAGGTATGAAGTGGTTTAGGAAGAATGGCGTCTACCACAGCTCCTGCGGCACCTACACGATCGTAAAGCGAGCGACCCATGACGAGAACGGCAACATCATGAACCGGTATCCGTGGGAGGTCTTCAAGAAGGGCAAGTCCGACTGCTGCTACGGCCTCCTCAGTGAGGCGAAGGCCTACACGGAACTGGAGATCAAATGCCCTTAGCCGCGATCGAATTCGACTCCGACGGCAGGGCCTGCAGGATCGTTCGAGCTTACCTCCCCGAAGGCCAGGGCGTCCTAGACGTCCTGGCTACCGGTCATCGAATGTCCGAGAGTGATGTCGACTGGTGCGAACGAGACCAGACCCTCTACGTACATGAGGTCGGCGGCTGGACAGGTAGGGTCTATCTGGGCCAGCTAGTCCAAGGGGTCCGGCGGAAGCTCTGGGCTCACGAGTCCACGACCTTCTGCCGAGCTGACGGGGAGAACGAAATGATCTCGGCCGCCGACGTCGCGGCCCTAGGCTACGACCTCGTCTACGGACCTCAGCCCGACTGGGCGCCCGACGGCTGGTCCGGCGGCCGAGTCCACTACTGCCAACGATGTGATGACATGATCCCCGATCGGGATCACTGCTTCGACCACGAGTACTGGTGCGACGACTGCGGTGACTTCTTCCAGAAGAAGCACGATCAATGCGAACACTACTGCCACGTGTGTGAGATCGAGAAGACCGATGGATGTGAGGACCACGATGATGACTGAGCAGAGCCCCGAAGAGCAGCAAGTCGCGATCGCCTGGCTCCTGGAGAACGCTCCGGCGAACGTCCGGCTCTACATCAATAACCTGCTCGCCGAGAACTCGCACTATAGCGGGCTGGCCGCCGGTCGGGAGCGGATCGATGTATCGCCTACCCCGAGCGTTGATGGCTAGGCCCCGACCAGATCTGCAGGTGGGGCCCATAGCGGGCTTCCCCGCCCGGAGGCGCATCATAACGCAGAGCGTCACGGAGCATCATAACGCGGCGAGTCATGATGGAGCACAGGGAGACCCTCTGTGTGCTCCATCACATCAATAGCTCTGATGGAATCTGTTGGAAGGAGCGCTGGAATGGCCATGGAACCTGGAGACATGTGTATCTGGCACGGCCGGCTCGTCGAAGTCGAGTCGGTGAACATGGCCTACCAGGCGATGATCCGGTTCACCGATGAGGGCGGCATCGTTCATATCTACGGGGTCGGAGCTCACGAGCTCGAAGCTCTCTGCAGTGCGGCCGCCGGCGAGTGCGTCCTGGACGCCGTGCAAAAGGCGGCCGCACCCCAGCTCACCGTGTCCCAGCAGCTCGAACGGCTGGCTGAGGTGTGGCTAGCAGCTCCGGAAGTCGGCGACGCCTTCCACAGGCCTGGCCAGCTCCGGCTCTATATCACCGGTGCCGGTGCCGGCGGCCAAATCTACGCCACCGTGAAGGTCTGGCACAAGCAATACGGTGGCTGGAGCTCCTCGGAAGTCACCTTCGAGTCCGCCGATCGGCTTCGACGGACCTATGCGCGCGAAGACCGGCCGGGCTATGAGCTCCAAGCGCTGAGCTCGAAGCGGCCGCCGGCGGCGCTCCAATGGCCCTTCGAGCTGAAGGGCGAGTAGCCCGCTATAGGTCTACATCAGAATGTGCATAGTAAGCATCGTTATGAGATATCAGGATATCAGATATCCTGATATCCCTGATATCAGGATATCGCGTATCACGATATCGCGTATCGGGTATAAGGGAGACATGAGCGTCTACTTCATCCAGAACGAAGTCACGAAGAACGTCAAGATCGGCAGCTCCGACGCCGTGAAGACCCGACTGCGTCAGCTGCAGCAGGGTAACGACTGTCCCCTCAAGCTGATAGCCGTCATCGAAGGCGGCAAGAGGCTGGAGAAGCAATACCACGATGCCTGGCATCAATACCGGATCACAGACGCAGGAGCTCCGGGCGACGAGTGGTTCTCGATCGACGTCTTCCAGGAGGGCGACGAAGTCAAGATCCTAGGCCGGAAGATCCACCGGGCCAAGAAGAGGAAGGAACCGCTCCGGCACCAGCACTGCCTTAGACTTAACGACCAACAAGAGGAGCTCCTCCGGAGATACGCCGCATTCAAGGGCTTCAAGTCCGAGGTCGACGCCGTCCGAGCGATGATTGATGGGATGGAAGACTGGTTCGCCAGACAAGAGGCTGCGCGCGCAGAGGCCGCCTCGCTGCCAGAGAAAGACGATGGAGCACAGCAGATCCCTGTGATACAGCAGAGCATCACTGATGAGAGGAGCATCGATAGCATCGGTAGCATCGATAGCGACGACGATGCTACCGAGACATCAGTAGGTGACTTCGCAGGGCGACCGGCGGTCCGGTTGCCCGAGTCGAGGCACGACGGGAATGACTGATGGAATGCGCCTTGGAATCGATGTGATGGGACAGCTGGTCCCAGGCGGCGGCCGAACAGCGTAAGCTGATCGTATGGATCCTGATGTCGTCCACGACCCTGTCTTCCAGGACATGCTCCGCCGCCTAGAGCTGGAGCAACGGAAGCTGCGTGACGCCGTCATAGCTATGCGCAGCTTCTACTTAACCCACCACAAGCGCCCGTTGGACGAGACCACCAGCGAGAAGTGGCGCGGCGCTATCCTCGGCGAGGAGGCCTGTGCTCGCCACGAGAAGGTGGAGGCGGCGGCCGCCGATCTGTTGAGATACGCCTTCGAGCTCGCACCCCACAGCAATGACGGATTGCACCTCGAAGAGCTCATGCGGCTCAAGCA
>Ga0307376_10000746_pt1 | contig 38834 bp, 27 predicted proteins | sample TR2MG_FD_202536 | JGI IMG/M metagenome (GOLD analysis project Ga0307376, IMG submission 202536) | Soil microbial communities from Risofladan, Vaasa, Finland - TR-2 | ecosystem: Environmental > Terrestrial > Soil > Coastal area > Acid sulfate soil | place: Finland: Risofladan, Vaasa | collected...
TCGGCTCTGAGTTCCCGGCCCTGCACAATGATCTTTCCATCCATGGTAAGGATAGTATCAGACTACCAAACCGGAGTCCAGCCCCTTTCCGTGTATTTTTGACCTTTACCCCACCTGAATAGTTACAAAATTTCAATCTATCGATTGCGGGGGTATCTTCTCTCAGGAGTATTAACTCATATCGTTTCTCACCGGGTATATTATATATAATAGAGATATCCCTCATTCCACTATACCTGCCTACTACCAGATAGTTACCTTCCTACCTCACTCGCAGCTCCGCGCCCGCAGTTCAAGCAGTTCAGACTGCTATCGCCTTGGCCGCGCTCGCCTAACGCTTCGCTAGACTTCGTTAATGCTTCGCTTTGTCTTCTGCTAACGCTCCGTCCTAGCCCCGCCATGCCCTCTCTATCGCCTGCCTTAATTGACTACAGCTCGGCGGCCCTGGCCGCTACTCCTATCCATGCGGCCCACATGTCTACCCGCTCCCCGTTGGGCAGGCGTGGCCTCGGCCGCCATCCCCAACCCTCTACCCGGAGGCCCTCTATGTCCTCGACGCTCACCCTCGAACGGCCAGCCCGTCAGGCTTCGCCCGACCCGCTCCCCAGCGATGCCGCGCCCGCTCTCAGCTCTCTACCTCGCGATCCCCTCGCTGATCTCGTCACCGGCTCTGAGGCCGCGCTCGCGCCGGCCAGCGGCGCCGCGCCCGCCCTCGCCGATCTCCTCTTCGACGATATCTCGATCCCCTCTACTCCTCCCTCTGAGGGTACGGAGGCCCAGGCCGCCGCGCCGTTCGTGATCGATGATCTCTCGAAGGCTTCATGGGCGGCCGCCAAGGCCCTCGAGGCCGAGGCCCGCATCGCCGACCGGGCCTCCCTGGCCCAGGCCTACAAGGCCCGTATCGATACTTGGCTCGCTGACTCCAATAAGGCCGACGTCGCTACGTCGGCCTACCTCACCATGCTCCTACGTCCCTACGTCGAGGCCGAGCTTTCCCGCAGCCATTCTCGCTCACGCACCCTCATCCTACTCACGGCCTCGGCCTCCTTGCGGAAGTCCCCGGACCACGTCTCCGTTCTCGATGAAGCGGCAGCCATGGCGTTCCTAGAAGAGCACCATCCTACGGCCGTGGTCACCAAGAAGACGATCAGCCTCTCTACCCTCCGTTCGCTCATCTTCACCGAGGGCGAGGCCGTACCGGGCGTCGAGGCCAGCCTTGGCTCCGACAGCCTCTACCTCAAGCCGCGAGCCTAAGGAGTCTTTCATGCACCTACTTAATAGCCTACTCTTGGAGGGGGTCCTACTCGACACCCCGGTATATTCCGGCGCTACCTCTGCCGACGAACCAGACTGGTGCACCTTTACGATCGGCTCAGAGCCCGATGCCCCCTCGGTCCCCGTAGTAACCTACGGTCGCCTAGCTCTCCGTTGCTCGCAGATACTCACCAAGGGCTCCGGCATTCGCGTCGTCGGTCGTATCGCGCAAGACGTCGAGGCTACAGCCTCTAGCGGCACCTTCCGCCTTTACGTGATCGCGGAGCATATCGAAATCAGGCCTGTCCCCACTCCAAGGCCCATCCCCGAGGAGGCCGCGAATGCCTTCTGATTCGGATTCCCCGTTCGGACCCGTTATCTATGCATACACTCGAGCCGATGCGCTCGCCGATGGCGTCCTCGTCGACCTCTCGGATCTCGCCCACGAGGCTGGCTTCAAGATTCCGATCGCAGTTACCGAAGCCGTCTACACCACCTACCTCGATCCTTCCCCCGGCCTCGTCGCCGAGGGGCAATCGCGCCAGGGCCGCGCCTGGGACATCCTCCAGATCCTCCACTTCGCCGCAGCCGTCTACCCGGATCGCTCGGAGATCCACTTCAAGGTCCTCTTCGTCCTTTCCCCTGGCTGCCCGCCCGAGCCCGTGGATCTCAAGGCCCTCTGCCATCCGGGCGACGACGGCGAGCCCGTGCTGACCGTCCTTCTGCCCAACGAGGACTGATCCCTCTACCGCCGAGGCCGCGTCATCTTCCACGTGTTCAAGCACTCAAGACGGTGGCCTCGGCCTATCCGCTACCCGAAGGATCAACCTATGACACGTTACGAACGTCTTTCAGGCGCATCACCAGCCCGACGAGACCTACTCTTCCTGGCTTTCCACACGCCTTGCCGAGTGGGCCTCCCTCAGCGGACGCACCGACGAGCTCGTGCGTGAGCGTCGCTCAGGTTGGCGCTTCCCCGTCCTCGTCACCGAGGCTCACCACGCCGCCTTCGATCTCTATCTCCAGACCTGGCTCGCCTCGCAGACCGAGCTAAAGGACCACACATGAAGTTCAGCCTCATCGTCGTCACCGAGTCGCACGGCACACTCGTCTCCGGCAACTGGATACAGGACCATATCGGGACACTCACCACGGCCCGCAAGGTTGCACGCGCCACCGAGGCCACCAACGACAACAAGATCACCGTCGCTGTGGTCAATGAGATCCCAGGCGTCTGCAAGATCCTATCCTACTGGACCGACCTCACGCGCCTAGACGTCGATCTATAGACCATCCCGGCGCTTGCCTTGCCCTCTGCTAACCGCAGTTCAAACAGTTCAGACGGGCCCGTCCCTTGTCCTTATTGCTTCCGATAAGGCCGCTATTGCGATCCTCTTAACCACCACAGGCATCCACCAAGTAAAGCTACAGGGACACTACATATTGTACTTGCTAGACGATCTATCGACGACACAACACCATATATCGGACCAGCTTGACCAGCCACTCCGCCATCCGGCCCCAGTTCAGGCACTCGAGATGGCTCATACCCAGTATTCTCCTCGATCTATTCGCTCGCTTTCCTGTCTCGCAGGCACCGTGGGCATGGCAACTTGGCGAGCATTCCTGACTCTCATATTCCACTGACTGTTCAAGCACTCCATCACCGCCCGAAGTCGTCACAGCGCCCCCGTATTTTGTCAGTGTTCTTTCTACCGGGAGGCCATAATGCCTACTTCTTCCAGCAGATTCCTTCAGCCCAGGCGCTTCCCTCGGTCCCCAAGTGCCCGAGACGGCATCCCAGAATCCGCACGCGAGGACCTCGAAGCTGCTCGCAACTTCTCGCCATCTACCTACAGGACCCGCATTTTCTACCTCAGCATTCCTCGATTCACTCTGTACATTCGCATCATTCTCATCACGGCCATCGTCGTACTCACTTCCTTCGCTATTCTTCTCGCCAGGCTCGAGCTCGGCATCGAGGCCGCTGTCCTCCTCATCGTCCTCTGCTTTCCCTCACTCGCCCGGTTCTTCGCCATCATGCTCCTTCGCCTGGCCGAAGGCATGAACCGTTTCTATCGCCTCGTCCGCATTACTTTATATCGCCAGCATCGCCGACGATGATTCCTAGCGCTCAAGGTTTAGGAGTACTTGATATCCCTCGCGCGAACGAAGTGCAAGAACTTCAAGGGCACCGATACATCACCGCCAGCATTTGACAGTAGCTTCTGCGATCCTCGGCCGATCTATTTCGACTGAGAACGCAGGAGCCTAACTGTGGACAAGCTATCGATCGACTTTCAGAAGCAGTTCTCGGACAAGCTCATATTCGACAGGAGTGTTCTCGACTGCGTCGACCCGACCGCGAAGCTACATGATGAGGCTCTTCGGCACCCCCTAAGTAGCGCGGGAGCCTGCCTGAACGTCCTTGGCTCCCTTGGATCGGACAAGGATACCCTGAAGGCGTACCTCAACAGTTTCGGCTTCGGGATTACGAAGGTCTTCGACTTTCCCACGGGGGCGGATGTCGGCGGCCAGGTTTACAACGACCGGGGTTGTGTCGTATTCGAGTGGATTGGGCCTCGCGAGTCCCCGATCAATGAGAAGGGCGGTGGTCGAGGCCTCAACAAGACAAGCATCGATGCCTACGTGATCGCCGAGATCGATGGCAAGGTTACCCAATTGTTGATCGAGTGGAAGTTTACTGAGGGCGCTTCTCGGCCTATCGCTTTGAACAAGTTCGCTGGCCTTCGCGGCATCGAGCGTGTCCGGCGCTATTCCTCCGTTCTCGCCGAGATGCGGGGCCCCGACTTCCCCTTTGCCTTTACCGAGGAAGGCGGCCTCAGCATCCAGGACTTCTCCACTGACCACCTCTACCAGCTCCTGCGCATGACGCTCCTCGCCAGGAAGACTACCCCTCTGGACGTAGGCTCTCTTCACATCGAGGACTATCGGATCGCCCACCTCTCCCATTCGGACAATCCGAAGATCAACGTCATTCAACCGGAGTACGCGAAGAATTGCCCCGGTCTTCAGGGGATGGTCGGCAAGGACTTCCATGAGGTGTGGACGACTCTGCTCGCCCCCGACGAGCGGCACAAGTTCATCGCGGCATACTGGGACCAGGGCATCTCTGCCATCATGAACTCGGAGCTTCGTGACTACCTACAAGCACGGTACGCCTGAGAGCCGTTTTGGTCCCATGCTTGCATCTCTGGCTGCTCGTCCCGCCGTATAGCTCGCGTTCACTCCCCACGGCTCCACGACTATTCCCATTTTATGCGTACATCACCGCCAGGTATCGTCATAGCGACCCTCCACGCTTGCGCCGTTCGCAACCCCGTGGAGGCATCGTTGCCCTATTCGTTTTCAGCCTATGGCCGGAATATCTCCAAGATCTTGAAGGCCGTGGACTTGCTTGCCCGTCCCCAAGGCGCGACGAACAAGGAACTCGCCTCTCACCTCGGTCTCTCGTCTCGCTCTGTGTTCCGGTTGCTATCTACCCTCTCTGATCTTGGTTTTCCCCTTCAGGACGAGCGCGATGCCTTCCACGGCGAGACTCGTCACTTCCTCCTCGAATCCTTCGTGAAGAAGTTACCGAATCTTTCACTGCCCCAAGTGTCGCTTACTCCCCGTGAATCCCTTGTCCTCTACTTCTTGCTCGCGCGTGACTCGATATTCGCGGATAGCGAGGTCGAACACGATCTAGCCTCTTTGAAGTCGAAGCTGGCGGCGCTCCTCCCTGCCGCCACCGCGACCCCATCGGGCGGCCGAACCGCCATGCCGCTCTCGTCGCTTTTCACCTCGTCCCCGAACGGCCTCAAGTCCTACGCGGGCCACGACGCAATCCTCGACACGATCCTCGATGGGCTCGAACAGCTGCACGCACTCTCCATCAGCTATCTTTCTCCGAAGCACCAGACGAAGAAGTCGTACCAGGTCCATCCCTTGAAGCTATTCGAGCACCGCGGTGGCCTTTACATCTTCGCCAGGCTCCCGAAGCACGACATCATCCGCATCCTCGCCGTGGATCGGATCAAGTCCGCTAAGCTTCTCGATACAGTATTTGCCTACCCCCAGGATTTCGACGCCGAAGCCCTGCTCGCGGGCGCATTCGACCTTACCCTCGACGACCCCGTCACGGCTTCGATCCGCTTCTCGGCCCAGGACGCACCTTACGTCAGCGAACGCCACTGGTCCGACGATCAGAGCATCGACAACCACCCTGACGGTTCCTGTACGCTCGCCCTCTCAACCTCGGGGACACGCGACCTTCTACGCTGGCTCCTCTCCTTCGGCTCGGGCGCCGAGATACTTTCGCCTCCCGAACTCCGCGAAGCCCTTCGCGACGAAGCCCTCAAACTCGCCAGGATCTACGGTGGCGCCCCTTGATGCTCAATCGCCAGACGGACATTTTCATAGCCCGCTTTTCTCATCGAGGCCGGGACCGTACACCCCGTCCTCAATCGCGGTTGCAGTAACCGCCCGCGCGGTAGGAGTTACCGCCTATATTCGCCCAAGAGGGGCGCTCCATCCCAAGAGTCCGGGACGGTAATCGATTGCCCAAGAGGGGCTCGCTCTCGTCAGGATCGATATCTGCTCGATCGTGTTCACCACTCGCCCGTAGTCATTCTACTCATATTCTAGGCTCAACAGCGCCAGTTTTTGTCATATCAGGGACCTACTATGCGGACGCATAGTTAAATCATCTCTCCGTAAGGAGTCCATATGAGACGCATTTCATCGATCGCACTATTACTCCTGTTCGTAGTCCTCGGGGCTTCTCTCTACGCTGAGGCCGAGCGTGTCAACTTCATCAACGATGCCGGAACCCGCAACGTCAAAAACGTTCAGGACTTCTTCGACAACCCTGCCGCCTATGAGGGCAAGGTGATCACAATGCTCGTCTGGTATTCCTACAACAAGGCGAATCTCCGAGACGTCCGCGGCCTCAATGTTCCTTTCATGTCCTATCTGGATGCTGATGTCAATAACTTCCACATCTTCATCCAGAAGGATACTCCAGTTCCCAGTGCCGATTACTTCCAGGTCCTCAAGGTGACCTTCTATCGAGGCAAGGGCACAGGTGATGACGTGAACATAGCTCTCTCAATATCCAAGGTCTATTAGCGGCCCTCTACCTTCACCATAGACTCGGCTTCATTCCCTCCGCCACCCCGTTAGGGTTCGTTCCTGACGGGGTTTTCTATTATGCCTCAATCAAGAGCAGGAGCCATCGATGAAGACTATATGCTTCTCTTCGATCAAGGGCGGTACGGGTAAGAGCTCGCTCTGCATCCTCACCGCCAACTATGCGGCCTCAGCGGGCTACCGTGTCCTCGTGGCCGACCTCGACATCCAGAACAGCTCCACGTCCTACTACCTCGACTCGCCCGAGGAGGCCGACCGCAGGAACATTGCGGCCGTCTTCCACACCGAGCGGATACTTGAGAACATCATCCCGTCGAACTACGCCGGGATCGACCTCCTCGCTTCGTCGCTGGACCTTGTGAAGTTCAGGGCCATCGGAGACCGCACGCTCAGGCGCATCCTAGCAGCCTCAGATCTCGCTTACGACTTCCTCTTCATCGATACGGCTCCGACCTACGACAACATTGTCCTTAACGCCCTCAATGCCTCGGACCTCATCATCACGCCCGTCGCTTTCAGTCAGTTCGATTTCAAGGGCGCTCTCTTCTACGAGGCGCAGCTCAAGCGCGAGACGGACAAGCTCTCGGCCTGGCGCATCCTCTTCAACTTCCACAGGCCCGCAAGGACCGAGAACCCCGATACCCTGCGCAACCAGTATGAGGCCCTCTTCCGTGGTTCCTTCGGTGACATCATCGCCCCCGTCACCATCCCCGACACCGCCCTCATCCGCCGCTCGATCGACACCGGAGAGAGCATCACCGCGGCGCAGGCGAAGGCTCCACTTTATGACGCAATCACTTCCCTCGCCGCCTACTGCGGCATCGATCACACCACCGAGAGGTTCTAACCATGGCCAAGCTCACCATGACCACCAAGCCCGAGAAGGCGTCTGTCAACAACTCAGGGGATAAGACCGTCGGCGTCGAGCTCTACCTCGACCAAATCACCAAGGCCGAACCCTTCACCTCGCTCTTCACGATCAAGAACGAGGTCTTCGAGGCTATCAAGGCCAACATGAAGGCTAACGGCTTCGACCCCTCCAAGCCCGTCAACGTTTGGAGGAAGTCAGATGGCACCCGCGTCCTCATCGACGGCTATACCCGCGTCCGTGCCGCCGAGGAGCTAGGCCTACTCCGAGTGACCGCCTACGAGAAGACTTTCGCCTCAGAGGGCGAGGCGCTCGCCTACGCGATCCACACCCAGCGGGACCGTCGCAACCTCTCGGATGCCGAACTATTGCGACTCATCGAGCTTGTTGACCAGCCTCAAGCAGGCTTCAATACTGCGGTAGCCTCAACTGAGGCTACCGACGGAAGACCCCACAAGACAGCAGAGATAACTGCCGACGCCATCGGGACTTCTCGCGCCAAGGTCGAGCGGGCTCGAGTCGTACTTTCTGACCCAGATGAAGCCGCAGCTGTCCGGCGCGGAGAGAAGACCATCCACCAAGCCGCCGAAGCCGCCAAGGCCAAGCGGGCAACTCGATCTGTCCCTAGCAGGGCGAAGACGCTGTCTCCAGACGTCCAGCGCCTCAATGATGAGGCGATCGCCGAGGGGCTCCGTATCATAGGACTTCTTCAGTCCTTAGCCCAGCGTGATACGAACGTTTTCAGGCGGAAAGCCCTACGTTCGGCCATAAAGACGCTCCGCGCAGTTTTCAAGGGGCCAAGATCGTGAGTTATCGCCTGCTTCCTAAATCATGAACCAGTGAGGGTCAATTTGGTCGTAAATCCTTACCGATCAAAGCTTCCATCCAGTTATCAATCATGGTATGCTCACTTGATCTGAACTTGCCGTTCTGAAGCATCCTTCGCCTTGCTCAGACCCCGATTAGGTACCTATGATGAATCCGGTTCGGAGGAAGTAAAGATATGGCCATCGAGGTCTCTGACCCTCGAATTCGTGGTAGATCATGAGTAAACTCGAAGAACTGACCCCAAGTGTCGCCATTCGCGGCATCATCCCCGACCAGATCATCACCGTAGTCTCAGTCCAATGGTATGGCTCGGATGCGCTCGAGCTAACCTATAAGGACCCGACTGGTAGAGTCGCCAATCAGCTACTCTACCGCCATGATCAAGCCAGGCTCGAGCTCGTAGAGGCGGGCAGGCCTTGGAGCTTCGACGGGGACGGCAGCCTGTTTAGGCTCGTCTCAGAGGCTCAGCGTATTCGGCTAGCGCATCTCTTCGATCCAGTGCTCGCAGTCCATACATCTGTCGTGGAACCGCTGCCGCACCAGATCACTGCTGTCTACGAAGCCATGCTCCCCCGCCAGCCCCTTAGGTTCCTACTCGCAGATGATCCTGGAGCAGGCAAGACTATTATGGCGGGGCTCTATATCAAGGAGCTTATCGCGCGGGGAGATCTCCAGCGCTGCCTCATCGTATGTCCCGGCAGTCTGGCTGAGCAGTGGCAGGATGAGCTCTACCAGCGCTTCCACCTGCCCTTCGAGATCCTCACCAACGACAAGCTCGAGGCCTCCCGGACGGGGAACTGGTTCATGGAGACTGACCTGGTCATCGCTAGACTGGACAAGCTGTCCCGCGATGAGGAACTCCAGGAGAAGCTCAAGGCGCCTGATTGTCGCTGGGACCTGGTGGTCTGCGACGAGGCGCACAAGATGTCCGCTACCTTCTTCGGCGGCGAGGTCAACTATACCAAACGCTTTCAGCTCGGACGGCTCCTGTCCACACTCACACGCCATTTCCTACTCATGACCGCTACGCCGCACAACGGCAAGGAAGAGGACTTTCAGCTCTTCCTCTCACTACTCGATGGGGATCGCTTCGAGGGCAGATTCCGAGACGGGGTCCATGCCAGCGACGCCAGTGACCTGATGCGGCGAATGGTCAAGGAGCAGCTCCTCAAGTTTGACGGACGACCTCTTTTCCCCCAACGTATCGCTTACACGGTCCCCTACAAGCTCTCCGAAGCGGAGGCGTCTCTTTATGCTGCAGTGACCTCCTATGTCCGGGAGGAGTTCAATAGAGCGGATAATCTCGGGAATGAGAAGCGTACAAGGACGGTAGGTTTTGCTCTGACCGTTCTTCAACGTCGGCTTGCCTCGTCGCCCGAAGCCATCTATCAGTCGCTCAAGCGGAGGCGCGAACGGCTAGAGAGCAAGCTCCACGAGTTTGAGTTGCTTCAGAGAGGTGCTGCTGCGGAGAATCCATTGGCAGCTGGTCCTTCCCTCAATGCAGAGGATGTTGAAGATCTCGATGAAGCCCCTGACAACGAGGTCGAGGCTGCCGAGGAGGAGGTTCTCGACCAGGCTACTGCAGCTCGTAGCATCATCGAGCTTCGTGCCGAGATCCAGACCCTGCATCACCTGGAGGAGCTGGCCGCGACCGTGAGGCGCAGTGGCACCGACACGAAGTGGCGGGAGCTCGCTAGTCTCTTAGGAGAGCTCTTCAGTGCAGCACCGGTAACGGAGCCTTCGGAGGGAACCAGCTTCTCGGCTCCGCACCCCAAGTCCTCCCCTAAGCAGAAGATTGTCATTTTCACCGAGCATCGGGACACGCTCAACTACCTCAAGGGCAAGATTTGTACCCTGTTGGGACGGGAAGATGCCCTCGTGTGGATCCATGGCGGTATGGGCCGCGAAGAGCGGATCAAGGCCCAGGAAGCCTTCAAGTTCCAGGCCGAGGTCCAGGTTCTGTTGGCTACGGATGCAGCGGGCGAAGGCATCAACCTCCAACGTGCCCACCTGATGGTCAACTATGACCTGCCCTGGAATCCCAATCGGCTCGAGCAGCGCTTCGGACGCATCCACCGCATCGGCCAGACCGAGGTGTGCTTTCTCTGGAACCTGGTCGCGAGTGAGACCCGTGAAGGCGATGTCTACCATAAGCTCCTCGACAAGCTGTCAGAAGCCAGAGAGGCTCTTGGCGGCCAGGTCTTTGACGTGCTCGGCAAGCTCATGTTCGAGGGCAAGTCGCTTCGGGACCTCCTCATTGAGGCTGTGCGCTACGGCGAGCAGCCCGAGGTTCGCGATATGCTCAATAGGGTCGTCGAGAATGCCCTGGACATGCATCAGCTCGAGGAACTCCTCGAAGAACACGTCCTCATTCATGACGTTATGGACGCAAGCCGCGTACGACGTATCCGAGAGGACATGGAGCGCGCGGAAGCCCGTCGCCTGCAGCCGCATTATATCGAGTCCTTCTTCGTCCAGGCCTTTACACGGCTCGGCGGGACTATGCGCCAGAGGGAGCCCCAGCGTTACGAGCTAACGCATGTACCAGCGATCGTGCGCAATCGCGATAGGATCATCGGCCTCCGCGAACCTGTTTTGCCGCGCTACGAGCGGGCTACCTTCGAGAAGGAGTTGATCGCTCCACCAGGCCAGCCTCTTGCCGCCTTCATCTGTCCAGGCACGCCCATCCTCGACTCGGTAATCGACCTCACCCTCGAGCGTAACCGCGATCTGCTCAAGAGAGGCACTGTCCTGGTGGATGAACGAGCTCAGGGCACTGAGCCACGCATCTTCTTCTATCTCGAGCATGCGATTCAGGATGCGAGTATCACCCGCTCAGGAGAGCGCCGCGTAATCTCAAAGCGCGTGCTGCATATCGAGCTGGATTCCAGCGGGACGACTCGCAATATTCACTATGCACCGTACTTGGATTTCCGCCCTCTCGCTGCGGAGGAGCCCAACCCTGAGGCTATTCTTTCTAGGCCCGAGTGTGCATGGATCACTAGAGACATGGAGCGCAAGGCTCAGACCTACGCAGTGACCGCTATTGTCCCGGAGCATCTTGCTGAGGTGAAACATGAACGACTCGAGCGGATTACAAAGACCGAGGCAGCAGTCAAGGAACGCCTAACCAAGGAGATCAACTACTGGGACCACCGGGCAGAGGAACTCAAGCTCCAAGAACAGGCAGGCCATCCCAACGCTCGGCTCAATTCTGCCGAGGCCCGCAAGCGCGCAGATCTTCTCCAGGGCAGGCTCCAGAAGCGGATCGAAGAGCTTAAGCTCGAGGCGCAGATCGCTCCTCTGCCCCCGGTAATCCAGGGCGGCTTCCTCGTGGTACCAATCGGCCTTATCCGGGCCATGCAGGGGAAGCCAGCCCTAGTCCCTGGACAGGTTATCGATACTCAGGAGAGCGCCGCTCGCGCTCGCGCCGTCGTGATGGAGATTGAGCGGAGTCTCGGCTTCGAGCCAGTGGATCGAGAGTTCGAGAAGCTTGGCTACGATATCGAGAGCCACATTCCCGGTACGGGCAAGCTCCGTTTCATCGAGGTGAAAGGCCGCGTCTCAGGGGCTAAGTCCATAACCGTAACGAAGAACGAGATCCTCTACTCGCTCAACAAGCCCGAGGACTTCATCCTAGCCATTGTCGAATTCCTGGATGAGACCAGCCATCGAGTACACTACATCCGGCGACCCTTCCAGAAGGAGCCCGATTTTCTGGTTACGAGCTCCGAGTACGACTTCGCTGGGCTGATTGCCCGTGCGGAGGAACCACGATGATTGGTTCGATCATCAATTCCGTGAGCCAGGTTTCGCTTCGAATTCAAACAGCCGACGCAGAGGCGACCTTCGTGTCAGTTAGGAAGGAAGTCCTTCAGTGGTTGAACAGCAAGGCAGGGCGGAAACTCCCCACAGAAGCCTGGGAAGGAAGTAGCTTCGAGCTGTTCCGTGAAGTCGGCTATCAGCCTGTCGCCGCAGCAGCACTGGATAATCCGCGCCTATGGGCCTGTCGGCTGGATGATGCAGACAAGCAGGTGCCTAAGCGAAGCTGGACCACCGAGGTCGGCCTTGGATTGGGACCTGACGGAACCGTGCTCTTTGGTTGTAGGTTGCTCTGCGTTACGATGGGCGAGAATGTTCCCTTCATGCCTTCGATACCGGGTTTTGTTCGCCAGATCGCCGAGCGGTATGAAGCCACTATCGATGGTAGAAGGGCTCGAACCAGGGCAGCTATCGCAACGGATGATTCCTCTACTGACCAACTCATCAAGCACATTTTGGACCGAAGCCGAAGGCACCCCGTGATCGCAATTTCTCGCGGCACCTGGGAGGATCCCGCAGCTGCTCCGCTCATCGATCCCGATAGACTCGCCGCCAAGGTGATTGGAACAGCCCATGTCGTAATGCTCGAGCCGCGAGCCTCCGATAGGCTTTCCGTTATTCTTGGCAGAGAGTATGGCGTCTTTAATCGGGGAGTACGCACCTACAACCCCGGTCTCGAACTCGAGAACGACCAGCCCCTGCGTCATCCAGTCGCCAGTCCTATTACCATCGAGAACTGGGATGGACTCGGTCCTGAAGAGTTCGAGACCTTTCTTGTTAGCCAAGCTTTACGGCGTTCCACCGGTCGAGAGTTTGATCGCGACGTACCCCCCTATTCCCAGATCCATGAGCTCGCACTCAGGGAGAAACGAGAACAGGCTCGGGAACGAGGTGCGAGCGATGCGGAGCTCCTGACCTTAGCACTTGCTGAGATCGAGAGCCTAAAGAAGAAGCTAGTCGATGATGCGGGGACCTATGATGGCCTGGTACGTGAGGCAGAGCTTGAGCGAGACCAAGCTCGGGAGACGCTAGAGCAGCAAGCGGCGGAGACCAGCGGTCTCAGGGCTCGCGTAGCCCATCTACTCAGCGCACTTGGAGCCAAGGGAACAGCTGAGGAGATCCCTATTCCTGAGACCTTCGACGAGCTAGAGGAATGGTGCAGGATCTATCTTCCCGGCGATGTCGTGGTACTCCCCCGTGCTCTGCGGGCCGCCAAGAAGGCTGACTTCCAAGAACCGGCCCTCGCTTACAAGGCTCTGCTGCTGCTCAGGAATGAATATAGGTCACTACGAACTGAAGGTGGCCAAGCGGCCGTTAAGGCCTGGCAAGATGGGCTGGTTCAGCATGGGCTCGAGGATCGTCCTACTTTCTCGGGCGACAGAGCCGGGGAAGAAGGTGAAGAATATAAGGTACTCTGGGGTAAGCGCAAGCGATTGCTCGACAGACACCTGAAGGGTTGCAACTCTCGTGAGGAACGCTATTGCTTCCGCCTCTACTACTTCTGGGACGACGAGAGCCAGCAGGTTGTCGTGGGCTCTTTCCCTGCCCACCTGAGTACTCGAGAATCATGAAAGGAAGTTCAGAATGACCACCCCTAAGAAACTCATTGAAGTCGCACTTCCCCTTGAAGCTATAAATTCGGAGTCTCTTTGGAGAAAGCAAAAAGCCCCCAAAGGCTGGCCGACTTCTTTCCACAAATGGTGGGCACAACGACCATTATCAGCAGCCCGAGCAGTGATTTTTTCTCAGATGGTTGACGACCCTTCCTCACATCCCGACCTCTTCCCTACTGAGAAATCCCAGGAGAAGGAACGCTTACGCCTCTTCCGTATCATCGAAGACCTAGTGCTCTGGGAGAACACAAGTAATGAGACTGTTTTACGGAATGCAAGAGATGAAATATGGAACAGCTGGCGTCGCACTTGTGCAATGAATGCTGATCATCCTCAGTCAAGTACTCTTTTCAATAGATGGAAACTCCCTCCATTTCTAGATCCATTTGCTGGGAGTGGGAGTTTGCCACTTTCAGCGCAATGGCTAGGTCTTGAAAGTTACGCTGGAGACCTTAACCCTGTGGCTGTGCTTATTAATAAGGCAATGATCGAGATTCCGCCAATGTTTGCAGGCAAGGCTCCTGTGAATCCCGAGACTAGAGCTAATGAGAATCTGATAGCACGAGAATGGAGAGGCGCACAAGGACTTGCGGAGGATGTTAGCCATTATATCAAATGGATGCGCAATGAGGCCGTAAAACGTATAGGCGAATTTTACCCCACTCTCGAAGTGACGGCCGAGATGGCTAAGGAGCGCCCCGATCTCAATCCTTACATCGACAAGAAGCTCACTGTTGTAGCTTGGATCTGGGCGCGAACAGTGAAAAGCCCCGATCCGGCTTATGCCAATATCTCTGTTCCCCTAGTTTCCACTTTTGTGCTTTCTTCAAAATCAGGCAAACCAGCTTTTATTAATCCAATAGTCAATCGCGATAGTTATCGATTTGAGGTATTAATGGGTACTTCAAAAGACCCTAATTATACAAAGAATGGAACCAAGCTTTCAGGAGCGAATTTTAAGTGCATTATGTCTGGTTCTCCGATCTCAGGCGAATATATCAAGGCCGAGGGAAAGGCCGGACGTCTTGGAACTCGTCTTATGGCTATAATTGCAGAAGGAGCAAAAGGAAGAGTGTTTTTGTCTCCGGATACCTCAAGTGAGACAATTGCAAACCAAGCTAAGCCTCAGTGGAAACCGGAAGTACTCATCTCTGGCACTACTCAGTACCTTGGCGGAAAGACTTATGGTATGGATCGGTTTGACCAGCTTTTCACGAATAGGCAGCTGGTTTCGCTGACGACATTCTCTGATCTTGTGATTGAAGCTAAGGAACGTATAAATAGCGATGCTGTGATCGCTGGCTTAGCAAATGATAACATACCGCTTCGCGAGGGTGGGAGGGGCGCTTCTTCATACGCGGACGCGATCTCAATATACTTGGCCTGCGTTGTTGATCGTATGGCATATTATGGATCCAGCTTCACAACTTGGCTCCCCAAGGACAATGCTTTACGCGATTGTATGCCTCGCCAAGCACTTGCGATGACATGGGATTTTGCAGAAGGTAACCCATTTGCGAAATCAAGTGGAGATATTATTACATGCGCGAAAGTTGTTACTAATTATCTTAAAATAGCAGAGGTTGGCATTTTTGCTCATGCTGTGCAGAAAGCTGCGCAAACCGGAATCCCTGGGATAAGCGGCTTAGTAATAAGTACTGATCCGCCCTACTACGACAATGTTCCATACGCTGATTTATCAGATTACTTCTATATTTGGCTTCGACACTCAATTCATACCGTGTTCCCAGATCTTTTTTCGACAGTCGCCGTGCCCAAGGCTGAGGAGTTAGTTGCATTTGCATATCGACATATCGACGGGAAAATAGGGGCGGAAGCCTTTTTCCTTAATGGCATGACCCAAGCGATGCATCGTCTTGCAGAGCAATCGCACCCTGCATTTCCAATCACTATATATTATGCATTCAAGCAATCAGAAAGCAATACTGAGGAAGGAACAGCTAGTACCGGTTGGGAGACTTTCCTTGATGCGGTTATTCTTGCTGGGTTTGCCATAAGTGGGACTTGGCCCCTGCGAACAGAGGGGGCTGGCCGAATGAGAGCCTCAGATTCAAACGCTCTCGCTTCCAGCATTGTTTTAGTTTGCCGGAAGCGAGCTGTAGATCAACCGACAGCCACGCGTCGCGAGTTTCTATCGGCTCTCAAGGGGGAGTTGCCTGTAGCTTTATCCCATTTGCAACATGGGAATATTGCCCCTGTAGATTTGGCGCAATCCGCTATCGGCCCCGGGATGGCCATTTATACGCGATATGCCAAGGTAATCGACGCTTCGGGAAACCCACTGACTGTCCGTGAAGCCCTTTCGCTCATTAATCAAACCCTCGACGAAGCACTAGCCGAGCAGGAAGGAGACTTCGACTCCGATAGCCGCTGGGCCTTGGCTTGGTTCGAGCAGTATGGCTTCGCTGATGGGGAGTATGGCGTTGCTGAGACCCTTTCTAAGGCAAAAGATACGAACGTCAGCGGAATGGTTGAAGCAGGTATTCTTGTCTCGGGCAAGGGCAAGGTCAGACTCCTCAAGCCCGCTGAACTCGCTTCTGATTGGGACCCCGCCACTGATGCTCGGCTCAGTAATTGGGAGGCTGTCCATCAGCTCATCCGCGTTCTAGAATCTGAGGGCGAAGGGGCTGCCGCGGAGCTGGCCAGGAAGCTCGGAGCCAAGGCCGAGCCTGCCCGGGAGCTCTGCTATCGCCTCTATACGCTCTGCGAGCGCAAGAAGCGGGCTCAGGAAGCTTTGTCGTATAACGCCTTGGTGCAGAGCTGGCCGGAGATCATGCGGCTGGCTCAGGAAGGGGGCAAGCCTAAAAAGCAAGAGCGTGATCTCTTCACCGCGGGAGAAGATGAGGTATGAGTTCCTCTTGGGCGTGGCCGGGTTCACGTTGGTGGCGTGTTGACCTTCATGCTCATTCTCAAGCGTCCTATGACTTCAAGCCGGAAGCCGACCGACTTGCGAAGGACTGGGCTGCATGGATATCAGCTGCATCACAAGGGCACCTTGATGCAGTAGCTTTGACGGACCATAACTGCCCAGACGGTCTTCCGGAGATCCAAGCAATAGCCTTGGCCAATGGGTTAGTGGTTTTCCCCGGAGTCGAGGTTTCAGTAGGCGGTATACATCTACTGTGTATATTCGATCCATCCTGTTCCCGGGATGATATTGTCTCGTTCCTTTCCAAGCTAGGGATAGAGCCTAGCATGTACCACCAACAGGAGACCTCCTCGACAAAGAGCATAGGCGAGGCTATTGAGCTAGCCGCCGCTGGTGCGATCGTGATAGCAGCCCATGTAAATGGCCCCAAGGGCCTGCTTACAATGCCTCCGGGACAGGATCGGCTGAAAGCTGTAAAGGCTCCTGGCTTAATCGCCGCTGAATTGGCCCCACTCCCAGTGGACCCAGCTGGCTGGCTAGATCCCATTGGAGCCGAGACTCAGGATTGGCTCAATGGCAATAATACTGAGGGTGCGAAGCTGGCCCAAGTATGGGGCTCCGATAGCCACGCCTTGGTTGAAGCTGCTCGTCGGTATACCTGGGTGAAGATGACCAGGCCCAACGCCGAGGGGCTTCGCCTGGCTCTTCTCGACGGGACCGGCTCCTTGAAGTTGGCTGATGCCACTGACTCAAGCAATCCCAATACCCATGCTGAATATCTCATCGAAAGGATTTCGGTCCGACAGGCTAAGTATATGGGGCGTGGGGACTCAGAAGATCCAAGCAGCACACTAACCATCGACTTTAATCCCTGGTTGAATGCCCTTATAGGTGGTCGAGGTACCGGCAAATCAACCTTGGTAGATTTCCTCCGGAAGGCTTTCCACCGAGAGGATGAGCTCAATAACAATGGAGAGACCTCCTTAAGAGCTACCTTCGATAAGAGGATGAGGATTCCACCCTCCCGCCAGGATGAAGGACTCCTAACAGAGACTACCTCGGTCCAGATTATCTATCGCAAAGACGGGGAAATATATGTTATATCCTGGTCTCAAGATGGTTCCGCCATCCCTATTGCTCGAATCGATGGGGATCAGCAGGTTAAGGAAGAGGGAGAGGCTCGAACTCGCTTCCCCATCCGCATCTATAGTCAGAAGCAACTCTTTGATCTCGCTAAGGAACCTAATGCACTTCTGACCTTCATCGATGATAGCGCGGAAGTTCGAGGCGAGGAGTTGCTTAGGCTCCGCAACGAAGCAGAGACTAAGTACCTTGCCTTATCTGCAGAAGTCCGTGCAATTCGGACCCAGGTTTCTGAATTGCCTTCACTTATTGTGGCCCTGCAGGATGTCCGGAGAAAACTGGAACTCCTCCAACAGGGAGACAACAAGCAGGTCTTTGCTGAATATCGTGCACACCATCAACTGAACACTGAATGGGAGTCCTTCCTTCAGACAGCCACGGAAGATATAGAATCCACTTCGTCTTCTATCGAAGATACTGCCAGTGCATCTATAGCGGAGTTTTCTTGGGAGACTAACGAAGACCCGGCGCAAGAAGCCTTGAAGCATGCGCAAAAGAAGGTACTTGCCGGCATCGCTGGATTTCGTGCAGAGGTACTCGCTGCAGTTGAGAAGGCCCGTACTGGGTTAGCTCAAGTACAGGGCAGCGTTGACCTTAATGCCTGGAATGCAGCCGTGAGTGCCTGTGATCTAGCCTACCAACAGGTGATGGAAGAGTTAGCTGCTGCGGGTATAGCCAATCCTGCAGAATACGCAGATCTCCTTCAACGGGCCTCGGAGCTTGCACAACAGATCACGGCCCTTGAGCGACAAAGGACTGTCGCGGAGGAACGTCAGAGAGAAGCGACAGCAACTCTTCAACAATATCGGGAGGCACGAGCAGAGCTCACTAAGAGGCGCAAGCTTTTTGTTGCACAGTCCTCGAATGACCTGATACGAGTTGAGATTCAGGGCTTTGCACTAAGCGAGGGGCTGGAAGGGCAGTTGCGTGAAGCGCTCGGGATACCTCGTTTTGACGAGGACTACCAACAACTCGTAGGACAGTTGATACCCGCGCCTAGTGAGACATGGAGCTTTACCAAGCTCGATGCCCTAGTATCAGGGCTACATGAAGTTCTAGATGATACATCTCGTCAGCTCTCAACAAAAGATCGTCGTTTTGAAACTGCCCTCCGCAAGTTGCAACCAGAACGCCTCGACAGGGTGGCGTTGCTCCTTCCCGAGGATGTAGTGGAAGTTAGTTTCCATGATCCGCGAGAGGAGAGAACCATTTGGCGCAGTCTCGCTCAAGGATCACCTGGCCAGCAAACCGCTGCGCTTCTAGCTTTCGTGTTGGGCTACGGCCAGGAACCCATTATCCTCGATCAGCCAGAAGATGATCTGGATACCAAGCTGATCTGTGATCTGCTGGTCCGTCGTCTCCGTGAGACGAAGTCTACTCGGCAGGTCATTGTAGTAACCCATAATCCCAACATTGTTGTTCACGCCGATGCAGAACTAGTCGTTTCTCTTGAGTCGAGGGGCGGGCAAACTAGAGTAGCTTTCTCCGGAGGGCTCCAGGAACAGATGGCTCGCGATGAGATCTGTAGCGTCATGGAAGGTGGTCGTGATGCCTTTGAGACTCGCTACCACCGCATCATGTTGCCTGGAGGTAGGAGCAATGGATAATCCAACATTCAAAGAAGATCCCCATCCCCACCTAATGGCAGAGATTGGGACCATGTTGACTTGTATTTTCTCAAACCATATCAGAACAACGAAGGGGTAGGGTAATGGCACTAAGCAACTATGAACGCGTTGGAAAGTCCATGGAGCTGCTCAAGACAGGTCTCGCCCCCTTCGCAGAACGAGAAGTCTTCGCTAGGCTTCCTACCGCTTCCGCAAATGAAATGTTGGATGATTTCGTGGTGAACGACAGGATGCTCGCGGGCAAGCTTATGAAGGACTGGGATGTAGCCGCCCTCCTCAATTTCATGTGGAAACAGTGGAACGAAGTCTACGGCCGAACCCTCGGCAACGCCGAACGCAGCCTCGTCAGCGAACTCCGAGAGCATCGGAATCACTGGGCCCACCAATCTACCTTCTCCAGCGACGAGGCTTATCGGGCGCTTGATTCCGCTTGGCGCATGCTTACTGCTATCTCTGCTCCTGAGGCCGAAGAGATAGACAAGATGAAGAACGAGCTCCTGCGAGTTCGCTTTGATGAGCAGCTGCGCAACGAGAAGCGGAAGGGCATTAGCTCGACCATAGAGAGCGCTGTGACGGGAACGCTCAAGCCCTGGCGCGAGGTCGTGACCCCGCATAAGGATGTGGCTTCGGGCAAGTACCAGCAGGCTGAGTTTGCCGCAGATCTCTGGCAAGTCCACTTAGGCGAAGGGTCAGATGAATACCGCAACCCCGCTGAATTTTATCGCCGCACCTACCTGACTGCCAGTCTCAAAGGGCTCCTCATTGGGGCTGTTCGCCGCCTGACAGACTCAGGAGGAGACCCGGTCGTTCAGCTCCAAACCAACTTCGGAGGTGGCAAGACCCACTCCATGCTCGCCCTCTACCACCTCTTTTCAGGAATCAGTCCTAGCGAACTCGTGGGGATAGATGAGGTGATGAAGGAAGCAGGAGCCACCGAGATCCCTCAGGCCCGTCGGGTAGTGCTCGTCGGCAATAAGATATCTCCTGGCAATCCCTCCACCAAGAGCGATGGCACGGTGGTTCGTACCCTTTGGGGAGAGCTTGCCTGGCAACTTGGAGGCAAGAAGGCCTATGACCGCATCGCTGCCGATGATCAGAAGGCGACGAGCCCTGGTGATGTACTACGTGAGCTCTTCAACGAGTATGGTCCTTGTTTGATCCTGATCGATGAGTGGGTAGCCTACGCTCGCCAGCTTCATGACCAGAGCGATCTGCCAGCAGGTGGCTTTGAGACGCACTTCAGCTTCGCCCAGGTCCTTACTGAATCTGCCAAGCTTGCGAAGAGCTGCCTGTTAGTCATCAGCCTTCCGGCCTCTGATGATACAGGCTCTCCCCATACTCTTGCCGATGATGCGGAAGTAGGTGGTGAACGTGGTCGCGAGGCCCTGGTCCGCCTGCGAAATGTCGTTGGCCGTGTTGAATCCTCCTGGCGTCCCGCAACAGCAGAAGAAGGCTTTGAGATCGTACGCAGAAGGCTGTTCGAACCACTAGGCGATGCTTCGCATTTCAAAGACAGGGATATCGTCGCCCGCGCCTTTGCCAGTTTCTATCAGGCCCAGCAGCAGGAATTCCCCCCAGAATGTCGGGATGCGGACTATGAAAAGCGGATCAAGGCCGCCTATCCCATTCACCCAGAGGTCTTCGATCGTCTGTATACTGATTGGTCCACCCTGCTCAAGTTTCAACGCACTCGTGGTGTCCTACGCCTAATGGCTGCTGTAATTCATAGCCTCTGGGAGAAAGGGGATAAGAACCCTCTCATTATGCCTGCGAATATCCCCATCGATGATTCGCGCGTGCAGTTCGAAATGACTCGTTACCTTTCTGATAACTGGGTGCCCATCATTGAGAAGGATGTTGACGGACCTGATTCCCTCTCATTGCGTATCGATGCCGAGGTACCCAACCTTGGCAAGTTCGCGGCGACGAGGCGCGTCGCGAGGACCATATATCTTGGCTCGGCACCGACTGCCGATGCGGCCCACCATGGTATCGAGGACCGCCGCATAAAGCTCGGTTGCGTAATGCCCGGAGAATCTCCGGCTGTGTTTGGTGATGCCCTCAGGCGTCTCGCAGGCGCTGCTACCTATCTCTATCAGGATGGCTCGCACTTCTGGTATTCAACTCAACCTACAGTAACCAAGCTCGCAGAAGATCGAGCGGAACAGCTCAAGCACGATCCTGATAAGGTCATCCTGGAACTCGATTCAAGGCTTCGCAACGACCTCAAGCAGAAAGGGGACTTCGAGCGCATCCACCCATTCCCCCATGGGGGGCAGGATGTTCCTGACGATGGGGATACTCGACTCGTGGTACTTAATGTGGACCACCCCTATACGAAGGAAGCCGCCAACGAAGCGGAGGCTGAAGCCAAGAGGATACTCGAGTCTCGCGGTACCGCTCCGCGACTCTTTCGCAATAGCCTGGTGTTCCTTGCTGCAGACATGTCCCGTCTCCAAGACCTTGATGACGCCACGCGCAAGTTTCTCGCCTGGCAGTCTATCCTTGCAGAGAAGGATCTGCTTAACCTCACCCCCTTTCAGGTCAAGCAGGCCGAACAGCAACAGAGGATAGCCGATACCACAGTGACAGCCAGGCTGCCCGAGACCTATCAATGGCTCCTTGTGCCAGGACAAGCTACGCCACAGTCCCCTATTGAGTGGCATACGATCAAGGCATCGGGCTCCGAACCACTCGCTCTGCGCGCCTGCAAGAAGCTCAAGAATGAAGAATTTCTGATCCTCAGCTTCTCCCCAACCCGGCTTCGAATGGAACTGGATCGCGTCCCGCTGTGGCGTGGGAATGATGTCTCCGTTAGGCAACTCGTTGAGGATTTCGCTCGCTATCTCTACCTACCTCGCCTTCTCAATTCACATACCCTCGTGAAGAGCATTAGCGAGGGCCTGTGCCTACTTACCTGGGAGCAAGATTCCTTCGCCTGGGCAGACGAGCGCGACGAGGCCGCCCAACGTTATCGAGGGCTGCGCTGTGGAACAACTTCGAATACCCCAGATCCATCCAGTGCAGGCTTGCTGGTGAAGTCCGAGATTGCGCTCAAGCAGCTAGAACTCGAGACTAAGCCGGTCCGTATCGAACTAAGCCCTGACCGGCTTGAGCTTCGCCCTTCGGCGACACTGCCCTTCATCCTTAAAGGCTTCGACGCAGATGGCCGTCCAGTCCAGGCTTCAAAGGCAGCTTGGTCCGCAACTGGTGGCCTAATCGATGCCTCTGGTTTATATACGGCAGGGGCTAGCTTTGGTCAGTTCTCGGTGGATGTGGAGCTCAATGGTCTACATGCTAGATCCATCGTAATCATCACAGAAACCGTAACCCCACCACCACCGGAGACTCCGCCGACTCCCGCTGCTCCTCGCCTTCAGCGTTTCCATGGCACCGTGGTCCTTGATACCGAACGCGTAGGAAGAGATGCTGGCCGAATAGCCGAGGAGATCATCTCGCACCTCGCTGTACAACCGGGGGCTAGCGTGATAGTCACCTTGGAGATCGAAGCCGAGCTTCCCTCAGGAGCACAAGATGGGCTGGTTAGGACGGTTACTGAGAACGCCCGGACCCTGCGCTTCACAAGCCATGGCTTTGAACGAGAATAGCCCATACTTGTTGGTCGCGGCTACAGGCATGTGAGGGATGAGTGGCCGGAGCATCAAAGAGTCCGGCTGAAGTCGGCTTAATACTCACCAGGGTTACCAGCTGGTATTTCACCAGAATCTACGGGCATACAGAAGGCCCAGGGACTTTACCTGCCTATTGCGATAGTAATCGAGTAGGTAGTTTTGCTGTAAGTCCCAGCCTTCTGGGTGACTCCGAGGTCTCTAGTCTATTCAAGCTCTTTATCTCAATGTCGATGTTCCAAGCTCTCCGCGATGTGGTCATCTTGCAGCAACAGAAAACTATGCCCTATGCTTCTGTGCGGGTCCTTACTGACCTAGCCTTCCTTAGACAGGCAATTGATTCTCACCCCTGTCCCATTATAGTTTCTGCAGTAGACTTCGACTGCCAATGCGACGTGATGAAGATCGGGAAGACAGTTGATTGTCGCCGACTTCCCGGAGAGCCCTGTCCTGTAAAGGAAGCCACCTTCGCCTTCAATCGGATGGGTGATATGGGCAAGCTCCCTATTTCGGCACTACTCCACTGCTGGTCTGATGGCTACAAGCTAACCATCATGGAGGCCATCCTAAATAATGAAACTTCACCGTCACGACGAGCAGAAGAACTGGTGGTAAGATTCACTAAAGTGCATCGAGTTGGAGAGAAACTGGCCACCATGTTTGTAGGCGCACTCTCGACTCCCGTCCTATATCCTGGTCTTGCGCCCTGGTACCCCCAAGTTGATGGGAATGAGCTCGTCGTGATTGATACCAATGTCGCTCGAGCGGTTGATCTGTTGCGACCTATCGGTGAAGCGCGTACTTACCAAGCACGTACGACTTGGCTTCGTGCAAGGGCTCGAGAAATTGACCTTCGAGATTATCGCGCTGGGCTTCCAAGCTACTCGCCTCGGCTGCTTCAACAGGCTCTCTATAGCTTTTGTTCAAAGTCAAATCGTATTGCCGCAGCGGATCCTTGCGCAGCTGAGCCTGGAGCTTGCAATGCCTGCACGCCGTGCCTGTGCCCGTTCGCTCGGCGCTAGCATCAAATCCAATTACTTGGCACCGACTCTGGAGACCAAGGGCTTGCTGCCGCTATCAGATAGATTGTGTCAGTCAAGGCATGTCTCATGGGCTGCCTTCTTCCCTAGTCAGTCTGCTTTGCAATCCTGTTACTATACTCCTCGAGCGCCTCTCTCGTCGTCATCCACTTGCTCCCGATCTTGACCGCTCCAAGGCGACCTGTCCGGGCAAGGTAGGAGAGGTATTCGATCCCGTAGTTGCAATACTGCGTCGCCTCGTTCAAGGGAATATATCCATGCCGCTCCGAAGGCGAAGCGGCGCTCTTCAGGGCATTGAGGTAGATCGACAGCGATCGATCGATGGACCGACCGATGAAGGCCAAGAAGCCGGAGTAGCGGTCGCGGTCAGCCTCCTTCAGTACTCGATAGTAGCGCTTCCGGTCTACGGTGAGGATTACCGCCGGCGGATAGCCGTTCCTCATCAGGACAAGATTCATTAGGAGCCGCGCAGTCCTTCCGTTCCCATCTGTGAAGGGATGGATGTGAACGAACCTGTAGTGGACCCATGCCGCAAGTTCCGGTGGCGAGAGTTTATGTGCCTGCTCTCGGTACCATCCGAAGAACTCCTCCATGAGCTTCGGGACCTTTACGGCCTGCGGCGGGATATGAGCAGCCCCAACTATCATGACGTTCGATCGCCTATAGCGACCTGCCTCGGTATCGTCGATGTTCTTGAGTATGAGCCCGTGTAGGGACAGTACCAGCTCTTCGGAGAGGTCTTTCTTCTTTCCGAGAACACTCCCCAGGAGGGTAATAGCCTCCCCATGGTTTAGCACCTCGAAGTGCTCCCTAAGGCTTTTCTTACCGATGGTGAGACCACGGTTAAGCACGAGCTCCGTCTCGCGGAGGCTTAAGGTATTCCCCTCGATAGCGTTTGAGTTGTAGGTCCACTCTAGGCGGAACTGTTCCTCGAGATTCCTGACTATCTCAGACGGAAAGGGTCTATGCCGATCAAGTTCTCTCTTCTTCCCCTCTAGAACACGGAGCAGCTCAGGGGGCATCCTCTCGGCATCGGTTTTCATGATTTTTATGATATCCGATACACTAACAGACTGCAACGCCTCCCCCGCGAATCGGGTACGTTTGGCCTTCGTTCGCGACAGACTTGGGACTACTGATATCTGAGCAACATCCACCAAGGAGGTCTCAGATGCAGAATATCTCTTCGTTCCCATCCCCTACACGGGAGCAGTCAACCGTTCCCCCGACCATTCCGGACATCCCCAAGCAGACGGTTCTCGACTACCTCGCCGCAATCGGCCTCACCTCGGAGCTCACCCAAGCTGAGACGCTCCAATTCGTCTCCGTCTGCCAGGCCTTCGGCCTGAACCCGTTCAAGCGAGAAGTGCACATCGCCGTCTATGGTGAGGGGGCATCCCGACGCGTCTCGATCATCGTGGGCTACGAGACGTATTTGAAGAGGGCAGATCGGACGGGCAAGCTTGACGGCTGGTCTTCGCGCATCGAGGGCTCGGGTGACGACATGAAGGCGATCGTCGAGATACACCGCCGTGATTGGTCGGAGCCCTTCCAACATGAGGTCTACTTCTCCGAGGCCGTACAACGGACGAAGACGGGCACCCCTACCTCGTTCTGGTCGAAGATGCCCCGCTTCCAGCTCAAGAAGGTCGCAATATCTCAAGGTTTCCGTCTGGCATTCCCGGACGAGCTCGGCGGTCTTCCCTACGACTCCTCGGAGATACCCGACGCAGAGTCCCTCGCTGGCACCCCTACAGTGCCTCCCGCGTCCCTGCCCGAGGCCGCACTATCTCCGAGCTCTTCAATCACTTCAGACGCTCCCGTTCCCCTCGAACCCGACGCCTCGCCGCAGCCCAAGGCTGTGCCCGCCACCGCGACTCCGCCTGCCACAACGCAGCCGCCAATCCGCTTCCTCGGCTACCAGGACCCCTACCCCGAGGAGCTCCAGGACGCGCTTCTCGTGCGTCTGGAGCACTACCTCGACGACAACTACACCGCCTTCACCGAGCGCCACCGCGATTGGATCTTCGAGAAGGCCAAGTACTCCCGCGACCGCCACGGAGTCTTGAAGATGCTGAGCTATTCCGAGAAGGTCGTCCGCAATGCAAGCGTTGTAGCGAGCGCTTAACGTCTATCCAACACGAGGTTATCCTATGACATTCCTAGCATCCGCCAAGAAGCTCCAGACTGCCTGGAAGCTTACGACGCACGCGCTCCCGCGCCTCGCCAAAGCTCCCGGCCTCTATCGCTCGAAACTCTACCCGTTCTGCTTACCGCTCGAGTTCGCAGGCTTCAACCTCTTCCATGAAATCAGGGACGAGGCGCTCGACACCTTCGCGAGTCGCGGTATTCTCTGGCACAGCTCGGCCCTGCAAGGGCTACCGTCGAATCACTTGTGCAGCTCGCAGGTCTTCGCGGTTAATCTGTTCTTCCCCTTCGTTCATCGCCCCGAGGCCCTCGCCGCACTCCTTCGCCCGCACTTCCCCGATCTCGCGCGGATGCTCCCCGTCGAGGACAACCTTTACGTAAGCTTCGAGTGGATCGGAGACTACAACTACTTGGGCGAGATCCCGAAGCTTGGCATAGACCGCCATCGCGGCGCGGGGAATACCAGTATCGATGCAGCGATGATGTACGAGACCACGGACGGCCGCCGCGTCATGTTGCTCGTGGAGACGAAGTACAGCGAATCATATGGCGTCTCGTACAAGCGTTTCAGGTCGGACGGCTCTGATCGCGTCGCCTGCTACCGCGACTTCTACTATGCAGGCAACTCGCCCATCGACATCACGCTCGTCCCCAAGATCGAGGACCATCTCTACGAACCTTTCTATCAGATGTTGAGGCAGACACTCCTCGCAACGCAGATTGTCGAGACGGGCATCCCCGATGTGGACCGCGTCCTCGTCGTCCACGTCTACGCCAAGACTAACCGCGAGCTCACGGCCGTCACCTCGCCGCCCCTCCGGCAGTTCGGCCGCGACGCCTACGAGGTCTGGCAGCACCTTCTCGTCGATCCGTCAACCTTCGTTCCGCTCCCCGCCGAAGAGCTCTTCAAGGCAGCGCCCCTCGACGATTTCCCCGACCTCGAGCCTTGGCGCCTTTACCTGTCCCAGCGCTACAGCTTCCTCAAGTAGACCATGGCCCGCTTCATTCCGAGGCGGGCCATTCTTTTGGTCTCACCGCCACGGGTACGAGCCTTCATGGAGCAAAGCTATAGGGCCTGCTCATTGGGAGCGTTCCAGGGAATCTATCGGGCGCTTAGGGAGTCTCTCGATGATATCCGTGCTATCGCAAGACACCTAATCTCATTATAAACAAGGTTCTCCTCGAGAAAGACCTAGTCATTCACCAGTCCTCAAGCAGTCCATTCCGCTGCTCGCGAGTTCCGTTTGTCGATGACTCGGCCTTCTTCCGCAGCGATTTGAGGTAGGGGCGCTTGTCGCGGTTATCATGCAGGATTGCGGCGACCTTCCTGATCGCCGCTCGGCTGTGAACGACTTGGAAAACAGCCTCCAGAGCTGCAGTCTGTTTCTCGAACAAATTGGCTACAGCAGCGGCAAGTCTCTCGCACCGATCCCAGTCGCGGTACCAAATCACCGAGGGCGCGAGCTCGCGAAGCCATTCCCATTCGTCATCCTCGAGTCGCGAACTACCGGCAGCATCGTAGATAGGTTGGAAACATGCTATGAGGAGTGGAGAGTCTGCTTTGCTTTCCCAGAAGGCGAGCGCCAACCCGAAGGCAGCCACGCGGGGTACAAGGGAGGTTGCACCAGCGGTACCGGCCTTCCAGACTTTCGCGAGCCGCGCTTGCATGGCGCTAGGACTCAAAAATCGGCTTCCGAGCTCCAGGTGGCTGACCGACAGTGTCGTAAGGTTTTCGAGCCACTCGAGCACGGTGTCTGGCTGAGCCGAGAGCGCTGATCGCCACGACCACGATAGCTGAATCTGTCCAGTGACCATCGCGGAGAGTCCTCGGAAGATGGCGACCTTACCACCGAAGCGAACAAGCCCGTCTACCGAGATATCGATGCCAGAAGCGAAGATCGCATCAATGATTACACTGCGTTCTTCGTCGCTAAGATTCGACGCTCCAAGGTGCGCTAGGACCTCCGCGCTTCGACCTCCTACACGCCTCCAAAGTAGTGGTGAGGACGCAAGCCGGTAGTTAGCGCCGACGATGGTCGGTAGAAAGGGCACCTGTGCTTCCCCAAACGTCTCAAGGTCACTTGAGTCGAGCAGGATAACCGTAGCGCGCAGTATGCTCTCGCCGACCTCCGTCAGCTCACTACCGAGGAGCGAAAGAACCAGCGCGATACCATCCACACGAGACTCCTCGAAGAGTCTCCGCGCCTGGTCTTCGAGCATGGGTGTAATCGGCATGAAGTCGATATTGTGATCCCCGCACAGATACTTAAGCAGCTCGCACCGAGTCGTCCCAGTCTCTGTGCCTGCACGGGCAAACACCATTTCGACAAGTCGGCCCTGGACCCTCGGATCTAGGCCCTTAGCATTCACAACACTAATAATGACAGACTGTGCTGACGAGTTTGGTGTGTGCCACTCGCTGAAGATGGGCGCGAGACTCGGAACAACGGAACGGCCGGCATCCGACCCAGCAGCAGTTTCAAGCCAAGTTCGAAACGATGCGTCACCGTGTATCGCGCCGTCGATCACCTGGTCGACCCAGACCTCCGGCTTGATCGGAGCTCGAATGTCGAGAACGAAGGCAGCACCCGCGCTTTTGCGGAACTGTGCCGGCGGTACTGCACGAGGAACAGCTTGCAAGTCAAATAGTGCATTAGCATTCGAACGCGGCATTAATGCGCCAGTGCAGAAGGAGAAACGTGCCCGCTCGGCAGGCCAGAGCTCCTCCCAGAGCCGTAGCACAGCGGACTCAACTTGGGCCGGCGTATCCACCACAACGATTACCGGACGGGATTGCCCCAGGATTGAACCGATCAGAGCAGCCGCTACGTCTCTATCGATGAAACCGCTTCCTTTGGAAGCGACATCATCACCATCAAATATGATGGGCATCGCAGCGGCCTTCTCCACGCCGTCGGGCTGTGGTCTTCGAAACTTCTCGAGCAGGCAGGCCGTCGCCACATAGGAGATCTGTACCTGGGGAATGAGCAGTGAGTGCGTCCACACGCAGCCGGGGCGCTGCATCTCCGGCGCGTACCAAGTCTTCGCAAAGACGAAGAGATCTGTACCAGGCAAGGGATAACCGGTCAGATATTCATCGAAGCCGGGTTGCATCGATGGGCCGGACATATCGCTGAGCACAAGCATCGCCCTTAAAGCGTCTGCGCTCAGCGGAGTCGAGCTACTCAGTAGGCGGTGGCCATCACGGTAGCCGTGGATCGCCTGATGGACACTTAAAAGTCCCATGAACTATCTGCCCTCCAAGAGCCATGCAATCGGCTTCGTGATATCATGACCGGTTTGCTGGTCTTGCCGAACCTTGATGCGCTTCAGCGCATCATCGAGACCGAGGAGCGTCTGCTTCTGTACCTCGTTGGTAATGTCTCCTCCTTGAGCGCTCACGCCGAAGACAGAGTACCGCAAGATGTCTTCGTTGGCTTCAAGGAACTGCTGAAACAGCGGAAGCTCTCGAGCCACGAACTCGTGGGGCGCTCCGAGGTCGTCGACGAGATCCCACGCAGAGACTACGACAGCGACTCGCAGGTTTCGTTGTGTACGTTCGAGGATAAACTGCAGGAGTTCGACGAGCTTGGCTTGCGTTGGGAGCGACTCAGGCGACCAGGCATTGTTCACAACGTCAGCGCTCCCTGCGGTTGCATCCTCTTCATGCGCGCCAGACAGCTCAGCCTCAAGACGTCGTGCTACAGTGAGCTGTGTGCCCTTCTGGATGTCATCAGGGTGTAGGAACAACATCAAGCCCGTCGCCTCTTGAACGAATGCGTCATGGTGGCGAGTCATGCGCCGTTCCGTCAAATGCTGTTTGAAAGCTTCGCCCGCCAAGTCGGGAACCGAGAGGTCGAATGACCCGAATCCATTGCCATCAAGATGCAAGATTACGACCTGCTCAGTTTGGAGGCTCGTGCGCGGCACTTGCGAACACTCTCGCCACTCTTTGGTGATCTGGTTGAGGTAGGCACGATCACCGCTCAACTTCGTCAGTTTTAGCGCCGTCACACTACTCCTGTCATCGAGTACGTGCCATAGCGCCGCCAAGAAGGTCGTCTTTCCTGAGCCAGGCAGACCAATGAAGAGAAGGTTAGCGGGGTTGCTCACCGGTCCCTCCTAGTGCGCTCGAAGTACCTCCAGCCGAATTTGCTGAACTCGCGGTCATCACGGGTTGGAGCAGGCTGGCCGACATATTCGTCTATCGACGGCTGCGATATGATGGTTATCCACGAAATGAATGCCTCTGCAAGTCCGCGCTCCATGGTCTCAGGCGCGGGCGAAGGAGCAGGACGTGCGGCGATCCGCCTGAAAGAGAGGTGCGGGATGAGGGTTCTGAATCTCTCTTCAAACTTCTCCTGCGTCTTGGTGAGGAAATCCAAGGCAGTCTGCCCAATTTCTGTGATACGATCGAACTTGGAGAAGACGATCTCCACTCGACAATTCGGACTTACCATGCTGGCATCGAGCAAACTCTCGAGGATATCGGCTGCGTCAGCCTGCGCACTTGTTCGCTGCGCGGGGATCGAGAGACGATCGCCATCAACGAGGACAACGAGAGTGTCCGCTCGGCGAAGAAACGTGAGCCGCTCCGCGTCTTCCTGCGAATCCTTCGCCATGCGGAACAGTTCGCCAGACATCGCTGATAAGAGGATGTCACGGCGTAAAGCCAACGGCTCAGCGCCTCTTAACGCGAGGTGGTAGAATTTTGCCTCGTCCGTCAGCCTCGTGCGCTGCGTGTCCGGCTGGGACCCGCCTGATGTGAGCCTGTTCAGATGACATATCTCCTCGAAGCCGAGCAGAGACCTCGAGCCAGCGAACTTGAACCCCGCGAATGTGCCTTGGTTGAATTTCTCGTAGATCGATGCAAGCACCGTCGTTTTCCCGCTACCCTCGGCTCCCACGAAGACTACGAGGTGCGTACGAGAATGCCGCGTAATTACCTCCGCGTCGGTCGAGCCCAGGGCGTTACCTGAGAAGAGCTCGATGAAGTCAGGTTCCTCTTCAACAACGGGTGCGGTGGCCTCTGCTTTCGCATCTGCGGCGACTGCGTCGACTACATCGGACATACTATTCCTCCGCGCCTGCGTCTGCCAGCTCTCGCAACAGTATCGCCTCGACGTATGCCTGATGCGCGACGCGAGCAGCCACAAATCGTGTGGACGACTTCATCCCACTGGATGCATCGAAGTACTCTTGCCAACTTGCGGCGTCACTTTTCGCACGGTGCGCCACAGCGAAGGTAAGCGGAATCAGATCGAGGGCACTCTCATTTGTCTTGGCACCTCGCTCTCGAGCCCACTCGTCGGGGAGAGCATTGACGTATGCGGCGAAGGGCAAATCCTCGCCCTGTGATTCCGACAGCACGCGCTCTAGAAGAGCCGCCGCGTTCCGTGGCCCCAGGGTAACATCAGTTAGGTCCGCTAGCTCGGTTCCCGCGATAATCGCAGCGCCCTCCTTGAATGTAGCCCATTGCTTGTTGGTGTCACGACTGCAGCCGCCCTCCACCCACCATAGGATGTCAGACTCCTCATCGGCACACTGAAGGTTGTGTGCGGCATTAGCAAACTCGCGGTCCACTACACGAACCGAGTCAAGCAGCGCTTGAAAGGCAGGGGCTAACGCCGTCTTGAGCTGGTTCAAGTCGCCAGAAGCAGCCACTTGCTTCAGCGCCTCGGCAACACCCTCGGCCTTGCCACTGATGACATTCGGCACGAAGACTTTTCGTTTCCGTTGCTCGATTGCAATCGCCTGAAGTCCTGCACGAACCTCACTCAAGATCTCATCTAGCCGAGGTTCAGTGACGCGAAGGCTCGATGCTTCTAGCGCAGCACCAGCGAGGATGGCCGTATGAAGCCCTACGCCATCAGCACTGACGGACTGAACGCAAGCGACGAGCGAGGCACCAGCAAGCACCTGAAGCTCAAGATCGTTGCGTTGGGGGAACGCTGGGTCTTTATTCTGGAAGACGGCCAAGAATGGATCCCTCGACGCATTGGATGAGAGTCCTTGGAAGATGCGGACCGTCTCAAGTACATTCTTGTTGTCCTTACGAAGCTTAGTTACCCACGACTCCACTCCTGCCCAACGTTTCTGGAGTTGCACCCCATCGGGTTCAATTGCTACAAGCCGATACCATTCACCAAAGTTTTTATGCATAGACTTTGTCCTCCCGGCTATTTCGAGCTCTCAAAAGGGTTCACCGTCGCAGGATCGGTGTGACGTTTCTCGGTCTCTTCCCAGAGTTTCGCGAGAAGTTTATTTTCCGCTGCACGTTTGAACAACTCACGGAATAGCGCCTCATCGCTCAGAGCGCGGTCCTCATCTGTCAGGACGTTGAGGCTCTGTGCAACCGCTATCTGGTGGCGAAACGGCAATGTAAGGAACCGGTATGTGAGCCGGCGCTCGTGGCTCGGAGGCGGCATTGCATTGTTGTCCTTTTCAGTCGTCTTTGCAGGACTGATAGCCGACGCGGAGACTTTAGTATCGCTCGGCTCGTGGGCATCGCCATTCTGATTTGCGGTGTGCACAGCTGCGGGATAGCCAGACCAGAAGAACTCACGGTGGTCCTTCCCATTTGCCGGATCTCGCCACGTGATGAACTTTGTGTCCTGCTGGCTCCAACAACGCTGGTAGATTCGAAGACCTATCCGATCGCTATCGCACCGCGAGAGTTCCAAGAAGTTGTATAATGGAATCCATTCACGCTCACCGCGCTCGGGGTGCATTGCACCAGCGACGAGCCGAACCTTACTGTTAATCACATCGATTCGCTGGGAATGCTTGTGACCGAATAGCTGGATGTCTATTCTCGACCTTAATAGATCCTCGACAGCATCGTGGTCTCGAAGCCAATCCGGCGAGTGGTGACAGAGGGTCACATGGAAGACGCCAGACTCGCGAGCAACGCTTGTCTGGGCAGTGCCGAGTACGATGTCGCCTCGCTTGTCATCGGCATTTGACACAAGCGCGCTCGTTAGGCCCCGGAGTCGTATTATTGTGCCGCAGGCAAGTTTGAGGTCTCGCTCCCAGTAGTACTTCTCGGCCGAGATCGAGCAACCAAAGCGCCCTGCGAAGGTGTTGTATTCGGTCAATGGTTCGAGGAGAGCGTCAGCAGACTGAGAATCAGAGAAGATCTCACGGAGCTCCCGGTCGATGTCCGAGCCCTCCTTCCTGATTGTCTGATGGAGCATTTGAGTGACTTTCCGAGTCGTATGATTCCGGTCGACGTCGTGGTTTCCAGGTACAACCCAGACATTTTCCTCAGGACAACCTATTGCATGGCAGAAGTCTCTGAGCCATTCGGTCGCGCGGTCGTACTCCGCTTTGCTTCCAGAGAATGCAATGTCACCAGTGACAAGCAGGCCAGTGACTATACCAATGTCTTTCGCTGCCGAGACTGCATCTATCTGTAGCTCGTTTCGGACATCCATATTGAGGTCGTGGATAGACATCCCTGAGGAACTCGTGAAGTGGATATCCGAGAGGTGGACGAGGACGATTTTATCCATATGGCGCTAGCTCCCTCAGATGCCTGGTAGACTATAAGGAACGTGGGCGCTCGCCTACATCACAGTTACTTTCATCCAGCCAAACCACCCACTCTGCCTAATCCCCTGAGATGATGAGTCCGAACACGCTCCCGCTGACCAACTATGGAAGACCGGAGCCCCTGCAATCGCCCCTAGGGCTGGAACAGTAACTCTACCTACCCGCGAGAGATAGGCTACCCCTTGTTACCCAAGCAGTCAACCATGCTCAAGTTGGGGTGGTTGACAAGCCGAGGCCGCGCTCGCGGTGGCAGGGAGGTGCCGTAATGCTTCCTTTCAGCTATATGAGCCCCTTATCTCTCCTCAAAGCATATGAGTCCAAGTACTCAGAATCATGCTGTGTCTCATACAAGCATTTCCAGTCGGACGGCAGTGACCGCGTCCCATGCTACCGCGACTTCTACTACGCGGGCAACTCGCCGATCAACATTACGCTCGTCCCCAAGATCGAGGACATGCTCTTCGAGCCGCACTATCAGATGCTCAGGCAAACGCTTCTGGCAACGCAGATCGTCGAGACGGGCATCCCCGACGTAGACTGCGCTCTTGTCGTCCACGTCTACGCCAAGGCTAACCGCGAGTTCACGACCATCCCCTCGCCGGCCCTCAGGCAGTTCGGCCGCGACGCCTACGACGCTTGGCGGCACATCCTCGTCGAGCCCTCCGACTTCGTTCTGCTCACCGCCGAGGACCTGTTCAAGACCGCGTCCCTCAAGGACTACCCGGAGCTCGAGCCCTGGGCGCTCTACCTCTCCCAGCGCTACAGCTTCCTCAAGTAGCATACTGATCCGGCATACTCGCCTGCATCAGTGGGCCCGCTTCATTCCGAGGCGGGCCTTTCTTTTAGCCTTATCACCACGGGGACGCCCGTCATGGACTAACGATACGGGGAGTGGCCATCGCACGCGCTCCAGAGAATCTATCGCGCTCCTACGGGCATCTATCGGCCTCGTTCAAGCGCCCCAGTCGGCTCGATGGTCGATACCGAGGCACTGTTTCAGGGCAACGCGATAGGGGGGCGTACTTACTGTACTCGCTATCGAATCTATCGCGGCCTGTATCCCGCCATTCCTCTACCGTTTCCATCCTGCGTACGCGCGGAATCAGTTCAAGCGTTTCAGATGGCGCGTCAGCAGTGTTTATATCTCCATTATCTCTAGTTCCACTCGTGAGCATTTCGCCCTAGTCCCCGACATGCTAAGATTTCCACATGAGTAACGTCAGTCAGGCTGGCGCCTTCGACGCCGAGATCATCGAGACAAGTCACCGTATCGAGCACCTCGTCCAGGAGGGCGCCCCCTACGATCAGATCGAAGAGGAGCAGTACAAGCTCTCGCGCCTTATAGAGCAGAAGCGTAAGGGCCTCTACCAACCGAAGGACCCGTCCTATTACATTGATCAGTTCATCAGCTGCCTTACGCCGGAGGACCGTCAGAAGAAATCAGCCGAGCTCGCCGAAGGAGCCTTGGCCTCGATCAATGCCATCATGGAAGCAAACGATCCGTACGACCCCGTCCATCTTGAAACCTTCATCTCTGTGGTCGAGTTCTTCCGGTATTTCGCCGCCAATGAAACCGCTGGCTCAGATGTCGTTGTCGATGACGATGCCCCCGCCGATACTGCCAATGTTGAAATCCCAATGTTCCCCGAGGTCTTCGTTGAGGTCAACCTTCAATCCAAGATCAAGATTGACAATCTCGCAGCTGCCCTTGTCTCGCGTGGCTACCTCACTACGGAGAACTCGCGCCTCTTCATCAATCGAATGATGGGTCGTGGAAGTGGCGTTCATGATAACCATCTGCTTGTCGCGTGGAATGGCGACATCCATTCCGCTGTGACATTGCTCACCTTCGCTAGCAATCTCGGTATCATTGACATCAAGCCTAAGAAGAACCCCGAGACAGCCATTATTGATGATCCCGATACGACTGAATCGAGAACCACCGTTGCAGCAATGATCCTCCACAACTTCTCGTTCGCGATTCCGCGTCCCCTGACAAAAGAGCAATATGAGAGACTCATCTACCGTCAGACCAAGGAGACCAAGGACGCAGTCGAGGCCTTTCACCATGCGATCGAGACGGAGCGGAAGTCTCTCTCTCTGGCAGAGAACTGGGCATACAAGCCGCATAAGTCCATCGAGAGTATTATTCGCGAATACTACAGAATTATTGACTTCGTAGGTGTCGCCGAAGGCATCCGCTACCAGTGCAGGCGTCATCTATCTTTCGATATTGTCGATGTTTACCACGACCTCATCATGTCCTCCGAGTAAGGTCTTTACTCCCGAGTTACTCTCTTTTTTCTAATCAGAACAAGTCCATTCTCATGACCGTTGGCTCCCGTATGGGAGCACAGCTCTCCTATAAGGAGGCCGGTCATGAGTACCACGTCACGCACAGCCTAGGAGCCATCGTTAGGCTCCACAACCCCACTCGTTCAAGCGGGCCGAGTACCAGCCTGCTAGGCGGCCGTGCCTCATCGCGGTCATCGCGTTATGCGGCATTGAGGGATCACGTCGGTGACTTCGATCTCTGCAACATCTTTGACATCACCTAGGGATGGGATCTTTCACGCCGCAACTAAGCTAGTACTGCACAGTACCAGCATCTTCATTTTGCGTCCTCTACGACGCCTAGGAATACTCATATGAAGCTACCTATTCGCGACGAGGCTTTGAACCTCGTCAACATCCTTCGCCATCATCTTCCTGCGGCTTTCCCGACGCAGGGCACTAACCTCACAGCTGACCAGGAGCGCCAGCTCGACAACGCCAAGGACACGCTCCTCACCGAGCTCGTCCTTGGGCACGACAAGAAGGTGCGCACGGCGGTCCTCGCATCCGATGTCCCTACCATCGAGGACTTCCTCTCAGGTTACAAGGTGAGATCGGCTATGGCGTGGCTCGGCATCGCATTCTTGGTCGCGGTTATCATCGAGAAGAGGCGCCAAGGCCATCTCGCCTGTGGTAGTACTCCCCAGACCTCGAGTGAGGAGTACTTCTCCAACGCGGCTCCCCGTCTGAAGATCGAGGCCTCGATGCTCTCGAATTTGTATAAAGAAGGCTCCACCTTTGAGGACAAGAAGCATCTTCTCTTGGGCGGCACAGGCGGCATACCTGGCGTCACCCTCGATTTCATCGCCCAGAACCGTACCAAGCTCCTCGACCTGAATGAGGCCGTCATCAACCACGGCCAGAGACAGGCGCTCATGCACTTCCGCGACGACACCAGCCGCAAGTTCGCCGAATGGGTGAAGTATACGGCGCCGACAGGTTCAAGCGTCCCAGACGCGATCACTCCCGAACTGACGGCAGAACAGACTGCCCAGCTTGAGGCGCGCAAGGCGGCCGCCCTAGCTCGCGCCGAGGCTCGCCGCAAGACCATCGCTGAGCGACAAGCCAAGATCGACGCGGATGTCGCCGAGCTCAACGACGAAGAGAAGTTCGTCATCCGGACATTCCAGTCCAGGATGGTGCCCTTCATCGCCGAAGCACCCGAGGGGCGATCCGAGTTCCTCAATGAGCTTCCTGCCCGGCTCCTCGCCTATCGAGAGCGCCTCGTGCGCGAGGATGAGATGCGCAAGCCATGCCGGGTCTTCGACCCAAGCGACTCGGTCAACATGGCCGACGGGCTCGGGAACATCAGCTCGATCTTCGAGGCCGAGAAGCGCATCGCCGCGGCTGTCACCTCGCTCGCCGAACACAAGCGCGCGGTCTGCACCCTCGCATACCGCCTCCACAACGAGCCCGCTTTGATCCAGCAATGGCAGAACTTGGGCTACACAAGCCTCCAGGCCTATGCCGAGGCTCGCTTGGGCATAGGCGCCGAGATCTACAAGTTCGCCAAGATCGGTCGCGCGCTCATTCGCTATCATTACATCATCGCCGATCTTCCCGACCATGACTCGGCGGACTTCTTCGCGATGATGGAGCATGTCGAACGCGCCATCCAGACGCGAAAGGGCGACTCGCTCGCTGTTGAGCGGGCGCTCATCACCCTCTCTCCCGAGGACTTCCAGAAGTTCGCCAAGGACCCGGACTTCAAGGAGTCTGATTTCTCCAAGACCGTCACTCAGTCTCAGCTCAAACAGGCCTACGAGTATCGCTCCTCGATGTGCCACTTGCGCGCCCATGGGGCGACTATCAAGCTCGTTGCCCTCGTGGACCAGGATGAGGCACGCTTCATCCACCGCATCTTCGACGAGATGGAGGCGGAACTCGCCGCCCAGGCGGCTGACGCCCCCCTTCTTCCCTCAAACGAGCCCATCATGCTTCCGGCTCCTGCCCAAGAGCCTGCGACCACGAGTACCGAGGCCGGCATCGAGTACACGGTCATGGACTAGTTCGTACAACGCACCAAGCCCCAGGAGGTTCGCCCCCTGGGGCTTTTTCGTCTAGTTCGCCCACCCTCGAGAAGGCAGCCGTACTGTCAGCCCTAAGTCATAACACACCACACTTATTAGGGACTGTGGAGTATTTCAGCATAGACCACCGTGACGCCGGAGACCATGAAAGAGATCCTCCCATGCATCTCGATGCATGGCGGCTAGCGTGCGCTTCAGGTTCGACTAAACTAAAGTCGCGCTTTATTCTAGTCGAACCATGACCGGATATCCCGCGTCGGACCATGCCCCATCGAGCCGTGCATATTGTCAATGCCACAGACAATTTGCATGACCCGCATACACCTGCGAACCCCTGTACTGTAACTAAAACTGCGACTAAAAAGTGGTCCCGAGTGTAACTGCCAGGACCCACTCCAACCAACTCCAAGCAAGAGTCGGCCGTATAAGTTCTAGCTACACCAGCACTTTGCAACTGTAATCCTTTGTACCATATAGAGTTACATAGATTCGCAATCTATAGGTCGGGGGTTCGAATCCCCCATTCTCCAACCGGAGAAAAAAGCCGCCGATCAGGCGGCTTTTTTCATCCCTAGACGAATAGGGGATTCGAACAGAGGCGCCGACCCGAGCGCATAGCGAGGGCGCGCCGCATGGAAGCGGCGCGAGGCGCCGAGGCGGCCCGGAGCGGGTCGGCAGGACGCCGACGAGCGCAGGGCGAATCCCCCATTCTCCACGACAACAGCGGCTACCCTTTAATTGGGAAGCCGTTTTCGTTTTTTCGCTAAAGCGATAGTAGGGGATTCGAACGGGAGCGCCGATGCGGGCGCCGATTAGGCGACCGCTGTCTATTTCGCTTAACGCTTCGCGAGGCCTTCGGCTAATGTATTCCAAGCCTCAGGGGTTCGCGCCCCCTGGGGCTT
>Ga0307376_10000747_pt1 | contig 38782 bp, 42 predicted proteins | sample TR2MG_FD_202536 | JGI IMG/M metagenome (GOLD analysis project Ga0307376, IMG submission 202536) | Soil microbial communities from Risofladan, Vaasa, Finland - TR-2 | ecosystem: Environmental > Terrestrial > Soil > Coastal area > Acid sulfate soil | place: Finland: Risofladan, Vaasa | collected...
AGACATGCTTCTGGGCGGCGTTGCGGTCCCTGACCATGGCCTGAAGGTGCCGGCGGTCAGCCGGCGAGATGGTGATGGAAATCCCCGTGCGCATGCGCCAGACTCGCACGCCGCACACCGGCCGGGATCCCCCTCGGGATTCCAGCGTTAGATTTTATCCACTAGCCCACAATCGGGACAGATCTCGGTGCGGCTCTGTTCATGGTGGAGAATCTGCGAACGCCGGGCGGGCTTAAAAGTCTGCGACGTTAAGCATCACCTGGCGCTTCGAATGTAGGCTTTCCCGGCCGTCGAAGCGTCGCCACGACGCTTACATCATCATGTTGCGCGCCCGGACGCCCCGCTCGATCGCCGCGGTCGTCATCTTGTCGAGTTCGAGCCTGTCGCCGAGCAGTTCGAGGAAGCGAACCTCCTCCGGCCTGACCTCCCGGTCGGCCGCGGCCACTTCAAGTGCCACGGCGTAGGCCGTCTCGCGCAGCTTCTTCGGCAGCGTGTCGTGCACGAGGCTAAGCACCTGCTCGAGCCCTCCATCGGCGCTCAGGATCTCGCCGCAGGCCTCGGCGGTCTTGACCAGCTGATTCTGGTCGTAGTCGCCAAACACCGGGAGATTCGAGACGATCTCGCCGATCCGGGCGAACTCCTCGTCGTTCATGGTCCGGTCGACGGCCGAAATGGTGACCATCACATAGATGAGCGCCGCGTGATGGTTCATCGGCTCGGTCATGGCGCAAACTCTCCTGTTCCGTGCATCTCAAGTCCGCGCGGACGGTAAAGAATTGCGTTTTCCCCGGCAAGGGCGGAGTCGTCCGGTCCTGGCGAGGAACGGCCGGAAAAGCTGGCGTCGTTTGGGAATCTGTGAAATTTGTCGGTCCACAATCCATTCTCGATCCGACTCTAGCCAGCACCCGCCATGTCCACGCCTACCAGCGCCAAGACGCCCGCCGCCACGATGCGCAAGGGCGAGCCCCAGCTCGAGATCAATTCGGAGCTCCTCGCCTTCGCCCATGTGAGCAAGGCCTGGCCGTTCGAGGAGGCGCGCAAGGTCTTGAGCCGTCTGAAGCGGCTGCCGCAGCCCACCGGCGCCATCATCTTCGAGACGGGATACGGGCCGAGCGGCTTGCCCCATATCGGCACCTTCGGCGAGGTCGCGCGCACCACCATGGTGCGCCACGCTTTCCGCGTGCTCACCGAGGGCAAAGTGCCGACGCGGTTGATTTGCTTCTCCGACGATATGGACGGTTTGCGCAAAGTCCCGGACAACGTCCCCAACAAAGACATGCTGGCCGAGCATCTCGGCAAGCCGCTGACGCAGGTGCCGGACCCCTTCGGCGACCATCCGAGCTTCGGTCAACACAACAACGCGCGGCTGAAGGCCTTTCTCGACACTTTCGGCTTCGACTACGAATTTCTCTCGGCGACCGAGTGCTACATGTCCGGCCGCTTCGATAAGACCCTGCTCAAGGTGCTCGCCCATTACGACGCCATCCGTGACGTCATCCTGCCGACCTTGGGTCCCGAGCGCCGCGCGACTTACAGCCCGTTCCTGCCGATCTCCCCGGTCTCGGGCCAAGTCTTGCAGGTGCCGATCATCGACCGCGATCTCGCGGCTGGCACGGTCATCTACAAGGAGCCGGAAACCGGCAAGCTGACCCAAGTTCCGGTCACGAGCGGTCACTGCAAGCTGCAATGGAAGGCGGACTGGGCCATGCGTTGGGCGGCACTCGGGGTCGACTACGAGATGGCGGGGAAAGATCTGATCGATTCCGTGCGCCTCTCTGGCCATATCTGCCGCATCCTGGGGGCGCAGCAGCCGGAAGGCTTCAACTATGAGCTCTTCCTCGACGAGAATGGCGAGAAGATCTCGAAGTCCCGGGGCAACGGCCTCACCATCGAAGAGTGGCTCGCTTACGCTTCGCCCGAGAGCCTATCGCTCTACATGTATCAAAGCCCGAAAAAGGCGAAGCGGCTCTATTTCGACGTGATCCCCCGCGCCGTCGACGAATATATCGGCCATCTCGCGGCCTACCCCAAGGAGGAGCCGGACGCGAAGCTGGTGAATGCGGTGTGGCACATCCATTCCGGCGTGCCGCCGAAAGCCGAGCTTCCCATCAGCTTCGCGCTGCTGCTCAATCTGGCCAGCGCCTCGAACTCAGAGGACAAGAATGTGCTCTGGGGTTTCATCCGCCGCTATGCCCCGCAGGCCACGCCGGAGGAGCATCCGCTGCTCGACCAGCTCGTCGGCTACGCCATTCGCTATTTCCACGACTTCGTGAAGCCGGCGAAGAGCTACCGCGCACCGACCGAGAAGGAACGGGCCGCGCTCGCCGATCTCGATCGGCGCTTGGCCGAGCTGGCGCAGGCCGTGCTGGCCGAGGAGATCCAGGCGGAGGTCTATGCGGTCGGCAAGGAGCATGGCTTCGAGCCGCTGCGGGCCTGGTTCCAGGCCCTGTACGAGGTGCTGCTCGGCCAGACCCAAGGGCCGCGCTTCGGCTCATTCGTCGAGCTCTACGGCGTCCCCGAAACCCGCGCGCTGATCCAAAGAGCCCTGGCCGGCGATCTCGTGAGCTGAATCCCCCTAGGACTTACATTTGGGGCCCCAGGTCCAGGCCTCGCCGTTATGGGAGTCGGTCTTGCACGGGATCTCCGCCGCGGCCGGCGGCGGCTCCACCGGCGCCCCGATTGGATCGAAGCAGAACGCATACCCGGTGACGGGATTCACCTCGGCCTTGCGGCAGGTTTGAGCCGTGGTTGGGGTCTCGGCCCTGGCGCTAAGCGCCACGCCGCCGACGGCCATTAGGCTCACCAGGGCCACAAATCCGATCAGGACGGGGGTCGGCGCTTTCCGCATGTTCTGGGGCTCTCCTAAAGAATACCTCGCCAGAGCCTATAGCAGGCGCCCCTCGGGCGCGAACGCCCGGCACTCCGAGGCGCAGGAAAAAAAATTTCTCCGAACGCGGAACCAACCGGGAGGTCGCGCATTCTATGCCTTGCCACGGCCGGCACGGCAGCAGCCCCGCTGCCTCATGCGCCCCCCGCATCGGCCGCGGGGCCAAAACGTTAGTATCGCGTCGTTTGGCATGACTGAAAGAAGCCCGGCTTGGCCCCAAGCCGGGCTCTTTTGTGCCGGTGGAGCTCAGTGCGACAGGCGAGACTTGGCGTGGCGCCAGGCGCGCGCTGCGAAAGACGGCTAAGCCGGTCTGGTGGGGGCTCCCGTCATGGTGCGGCTCCGGCGGGGCGCGGAGGGGGGCGAGCGGAGGGACCCGGAGCCGCTTGCAGGCCTGTCATACGCAAAACCACGTCATTGACCGCCCACCTGGCCATAATTCACCACAATCAAGGCAGGAAGTGGGAGTGCGAGCGCCAGCACATTTTTCAGAGGGGCCCCGGCCTGGGACGGAACTACTCTCCGGCCCACAGGCCGAGGCGCTCATTGATGGCGGCGGCCATCGCTTTGGTGAATTCGGGCTCATCGGATTTCGGCCTGGCCCAGCCGCGGCGCACCAGCCAAACCGAGAGGTCGCGGCCCCTGAGGCTGCATCGCGCGGCGAAGTCGGCGCTCTCCCCGCCGGGCGGGAGGGTACAGGTGACGGCACGATAGCGGATGTAGCGGGTGAGGGCCGCCCGGGCCTTGGCGCCGCAGGGCCAATTGGTGCCGTTTTCCCGTTTGCACATCGCGTCCGCCGCGTGGCTGGCGATGCCGGCAAGCCTGATGACCACCGTCTCGCCCGGCAAATCGGCTTCGAGCGTGCCGGCGTCGCGCACCTTCACCTTGAAATACCGCTTCGTCTTAACCGGCTTCGGCGCGGCAGCTTCGGTCTTATCCTTCAGCGCCGCGCTGTGCTCGGCTTCCGCCTGCTCGCGCGCGAGCAGATGCGGCCTCGGCTCTTCGGGCGTTGGCTCCGGGGGCGTTCCATTTGCGCGAGGCGCCCCGGCGGTTACGCTCCCGGGCTCCACCGCAGGCATCCCGCCCTCAGTTCCGCCAGCGGCGGGCGAGGGCTTGGCTGGAGCGGCCGGCGTCTCGCGACTGGCGTCCTCGATCATCGATTGCAACGCGTCCCATGGCCTGATGAAGACGAGGATCACCGCGGCGCCGAGCATCAACGAGACGAGGAGGGAGAGGAACTTCATCCCGCGCTCCCCCCTATTGGCTCGCCCACACGATACGGGCGAGCCAATCGATACGCTCGACCGGGAAGACGAGATTTGGATGCGCCGGGTTGAAGGAGGTGATCTCGACGGTCTTCGCCGTGCGCCTCACCAGGATCTTGGCCACGACTTCGCCGTCGGTCGTGCGCAGCACCACGCGGTCGCCTTTGCGCGTGTTGGAATTGGGCGAGACGATGAGGATATCCCCGTCGCGGTAAAGCGGCTGCATACTGTCGCCGGTGACTTCGAGCGCATAGGCATTGTCGTCGTCAACGCGTGGGAAGCGGATCTGATCCCAGCCACCGCCGACGGGAAACCCGCCATCGTCGAAAAAGCCGCCGGCGCCGGCCTGGGTCAGGCCGATCAGCGGAATCGGTTGGGGTGCCATGCGCAAGGTCGGGTCCTCGGCGTCGAGCAGGCCCACGAACTCATCGAGGCTGGCCCCGGTGGCGGCGAGCACCTTGGCCACGCTCTCGGTGGTGGGCCAGCGGGGCCGGCCTTCCGTGGTGACGCGCTTGGAACGGTTGAAGGCCGTGGCGTCGAGCCCGGCTCGCTTGGCCAGGCCGGAGGGCGACAGCCCATAACGGCGCGCAAGCGCGTCGATGGCGGTCCAGATCTTGCCGTGGGTGAGCATCGTGGCCCCCAAGGTCCTGAACGGCATTCCGGAATTTATACCCATTTATAGGAATTATGGCTTATTCGTGCCATCCGGTCCACCGCATTCACTTGGCGGATCGCCAGGGGTTTCTCGGTTAGGTAAGCACTCCGACCACGTCAGCCGGTCTCTTCTCGCCTTTAGGACCGTTGGGCATTAGGTCTCAATACTCGCGGAAACGGAAGCATCGAAGATGTCCAACTCGGGGTGAGCTTTGGCAAAGCGACGGTCGGCATCGACTTTTGCATCACCCGGATTGAGCGCGGTAAGGGAGTAGCGGGCCAATTCCAAGCCAGCCCTTTCATAGACAATGGTGTAGGCGTTTTTGACGGGCACTCTTCCCATAATCTCGGCCTCCAATTGCTTTCCCTAAGCATACAGGAGTGAGACCCCGGAAGCGAATGGCTGCCCTATTCAAACCGAGACACTACCCGTGCCATCCGGTCCACCGCATTCACTTGGCAGCCGCCTGGGGTTTCCCGGTCAGACGAGCACCGTAACCAAGACGGCGGCTCCGATCACGTCGGCGGGTCTCTTCTCGCCTTTGGGGCCTTTGGGCATGGCTCACATAGCCTGCTTTGCGGCGTTCAATCCCCTTTTTAGATCATCGGCATTCATTACCGGCAGCAACTCGACCTCCGCATTGAGGCCCAAAAATAAAGGCTCGACGATACCCGGAATGTCCGATGCGTCTTTCATGTCGAAGAACATCATCGCGCTGCGGAGACCGTCCTGGGCAACAAAGTAAGCGGCTTCGGGCTTCAATTTGCTCATGGTGGTTTCGAGAATCGTACCCAATGAACCATCTCTAATTGTGTGATTTCCAGCTTCTGTGGGGATCAGAATTTTAAGCATCATACGCATGGTTACGCCTCCATCTGGTTCCCGCCAAGCATATAGGGGCGATGACCGAATACGCCATGGCCTGCCACAATTCGACTGCGACACCACCCGTGCCATCCGGTCCACCGCATTCAAGCGCCGAGTCGAGGCGGCTTGTTGCCGTGGCGACCCCCGGGCTACTCTCGCCCCGATTCCATGGACCAGCCTCTTTACAAGATCTGCTCGGCTGCTGCCCTCGAACAGGCGAGGGGCGCCGGGCGTTTTGAGGGCTCGGCCGACGATCTGCGCGATGGCTTCATCCATCTCTCCGCCGGCCCGCAGGTGACGGGGACCCTCGCCGCCCATTTCGCCAGGCGCGACGACCTCGTCCTCATTGCCGTCGATGGCGGCAGACTGGGCCAAGGCTTGCGCTGGGAGCCGTCGCGCGGTGGCGATCTCTTCCCGCATCTCTACGGCCCTCTCGATCTTGGCCATGTGGTCTGGGTCGAGCCCCTGACGCTTCAAGATGATGGCCGCCATCGGCTGCCCGACGGGGTTGTCTCGTGAAGGCACTGTTCGGCCTCGGCCAGGCCCTCCTACACGTGCTCGACCCCGAGCGCGCGCATGAGCTTGCCATCAGGAGCCTTGAGCTCGGACTTTATCCCCGCCCCTCCGGCCCGGACGATCCGCGCCTGGCGCAAGAGCTGTGGGGGCTGAGATTCAGCAATCCGCTAGGCATGGCCGCCGGCTTCGACAAGGACGCGCGGGTGTTCCGGCCACTGCTGGCCATGGGACTCGGCTTGGTCGAGGTGGGCACGCTGACGCCGAAGCGGCAGAGCGGCAATCCGGCCCCCCGCATCTTTCGCTCCGCCGCCGACCGCGCCATCATCAACCGCCTCGGCTTCAACAATGAGGGACAGGACGCGGCGCTGCACCGGCTGGAGGGGCGCCATGGCGGCATCGTCGGGGTCAATATCGGCGCCGGCAAGGACAGCGACGACCGCGCCGGCGACTATGCTGCCGGCATCGCGCGCATGAGCACGGTGGCGGATTATCTCACCGTCAACATCTCCTCGCCCAACACGCCTGGCTTGCGCGATCTGCAAGCGCCGGCGGCCCTCGATGCGTTGCTCGCCCGGGTGCAGGCGGCGCGGGCGGCCGGGACGGAGCACCCGCCGCTCCTGGTCAAGCTCGCCCCCGACATTGCCGACAAGGAGCTGCCCGAGATCGTCGGCATCATTCAGGACTATGGCATCGACGGCATCGTGGTGTCGAACTCAACGCTCGCCCGCGATGGCTTGAGCGATGGGAGCTTCGCCGCCGAGGCTGGAGGCTTGTCGGGCCGGCCCCTCTTCGCCCGCTCGACCCGCATGCTTGCCCGCATCTTCCGCCTCACCGGCGGCAAGTTGCCGCTGATCGGCGTCGGCGGCGTCGATTCGGGCGAAGTCGCGCTCGCCAAGATCAGGGCCGGCGCGTCGCTGGTGCAACTCTATACGGGGCTCGTCTTCGAAGGCCCGCAGCTCATTGCCAGCATCAAACAGGCGCTGACCGAGGCGATCGATGAGGCTAAGGTCGAAAGCCTCGCGCCTCTGATCGGCCGCGACGCCGACCAATGGGCCGATCGGCCGCTAGCGAGGTCCGCATCATGACGGTGACGATCTATCACAATCCGCGCTGCGCCAAATCGCGCCAGACGCTTGCGCTGCTCGAAGCGAAGGGGATCGCGCCGCGCATCGTCGACTATCAGAAGACGCCACCCTCCGCGGCCGAGCTTAAGTCAATCCTCAAAGCGCTGGGGCTCAAGCCGCGCGATCTCCTGCGCCAAGGCGAGCCGCTTTATGCCGAGCTCGGGCTGAAGGATCGCGATTTGGATGACGATGCGCTGATCGCGCTGATGGTGGCCAATCCCATCTTGATCGAGCGCCCGATCGTGGTCAGCGGCAACAAGGCCGCGCTTGGCCGGCCACCAGAGAGCGTATTGGCGATTATCTGATCACGCTCCGCTCAAGTCGCGCGAACCCACGAGTGGGGAAGCGGGGTAGGGCCTACCAAAAAATCAAGCGCTGCGATTGCGGGTATTGACGTCGACGAGGTCGTTGCTTCGGCCGCGCCCCAGCATCTTGACCAGGCGCGCGACGAACCAGACCGGAAACACGATGACGGCGCCGAGCAGGAAGTAACGCCCGGCTTTCTCGACCGCGGCAAAGCCCATATCGTAGATCCGGGCCACAAGCTCGCGCATGCTCTCGATGATGTCGAAGGGGCTGAAGCCGAGCGCCGCAAGCAACACGCCCACGACCAAAGAGAGGATCACCAGCCTGACCAGCACCAGGCCTGGATTGCCGCCAAAGAACCTGTCCATGTCTTTGCTCCGCTCCTCTGGCGCACCCGCGAATCGCAAATGCACCGCATCTATGAGCACAGTTGGTGAATGAAGGCGGCAAGGTCAAGCAGGTCGGGGCCGAAGCAGGCGGTCGGGAAGCGGCAGGAACCGGCGGCGAAGGGTCTTTTGCCCGAATCATTCGCCGGCTGGTTCGTGGGCCGTGGCTGGGAGCCCCGGCCGCATCAGCTGCAACTGCTCGAGCTGGCGCGGCAGGGGCGCGACACCCTCCTCATCGCCCCCACCGGCGGCGGCAAGACGCTGGCCGGGTTTCTGCCGAGCCTCATCGATCTCACCGGGCGCGAACCGGGCCGCGAGCCTGCCATCCACACCCTCTACGTTTCGCCGCTGAAGGCCCTTGCCGTCGACATCGCCCGCAACCTGTCCGAGCCGGTGGCGGAGATGGGATTGCCGATCAAGATCGAGACCCGCACCGGCGATACCCCACCCTCGCGCCGGCAGCGCCAGCGGGTCGCCCCGCCCGACATCCTCCTCACCACGCCGGAGCAGATTGCGCTGATGCTGGCGCATCCGGACGCGGCGGCACTGTTCGGATCGCTCCGCACCGTCATTGTCGACGAGCTGCACGCGCTCGCCTCGACCAAGCGCGGGGACCTTCTGGCCCTCGACCTCGCGCGTCTGCGGACCCTCTCGCCTGACCTCATTGCCATCGGCCTGTCGGCGACGGTGGCGCGCCCGTCCGAGCTCGCGGCCTACCTCGTGGGGCATGAGGGGCGGGGGAGCACGCGGCTGGCGGAGATCGTGGACGCCGGCGCGGGGCTCAAAGCCAACATGGCCATCCTCGATTCGGAGGCCGAGCTGCCCTGGGCCGGGCACTCGGCCCGCTACGCGCTGCCGGAGATCTACGCGGCGATCAAGTCCCACCGCATGTCGCTCATCTTCGTCAATACGCGCTCGCAAGCGGAGATGCTGTTCCACGCGCTCTGGCGTTACAACGACGAGAATTTGGCCATCGCGCTCCACCACGGGTCCCTCGACGTGGCCCAGCGGCGGAGGGTCGAGGCGGCGATGGTCGCCGGTAAGCTGCGCGCCGTGGTCTGCACCTCGACCCTCGATCTCGGCATCGACTGGGGCGACGTCGATCTCGTCATCAATGTCGGCGCGCCCAAAGGCGCCAGCCGCCTTGCCCAACGTATCGGCCGCGCCAATCACCGGCTGGAGGAGCCGTCGAAGGCGCTGCTGGTGCCGGCCAACCGCTTCGAGGTGGTCGAGTGCCAGGCGGCGCTCGAGGCGGCAGAGGAGGGCGCCCAGGATACGCCCCCATCGCGGCCGGGCGCGCTCGACGTGCTCGCCCAGCACGTGCTCGGCATGGCCTGCTCTCAACCCTTCGATGCCGATGCCCTCTATCGCGAGGTCGCGAGCGCGTCACCCTATCAGGGCCTCACCCGCGAAGGCTTCGACAAGATCCTGCGCTTCGTCGCCACCGGAGGCTATGCGCTTGCCAATTACGATCACTATGCCAAGTTGCGGCAGACAGGTGACGGGCGCTACCGCATCGCCAATCCGCGCATCGCCCAGCAATATCGCTTGAACGTCGGCACCATCGTCGAAGCGCCGATGGTGCGCGTGCGGCTCGCCCGCCGCCAGGGCGGTGCCCTCAAGCCGTCGCAGCTGCTCGCCGCCGGACGCGTGCTCGGCGAGGTCGAGGAGTGGTTCATCGAGCAGCTTTCGCCCGGCGACAGCTTCGCCTTCGCCGGTCAGGTGCTTCGCTTCGAGGGCTTGCGCGAGAGCGACGCCATCGTCACCCGCTCGCAAGCGCCCGAGCCCAAGGTCCCCTCCTATGAAGGCGGCAAGTTCCCGCTATCAACCTATCTCGCCGACCGGGTGCGGCACCTTCTCGCCGACGAACGCAATTGGACACGTCTGCCGCGCCAGGTATCCGATTGGCTGCGCCTCCAGAGTGAAGTCTCGATCGTGCCCGGACCCGACGAGATCCTGGTCGAGACCTTCCCGCGCGGGCAGAAGCATTATCTCGTGTGCTATCCCTTCGAGGGGCGGCTCGCGCATCAGAGCCTCGGCATGCTGCTCACGCGCCGGCTTGAGCGCGCCCATGCGCGGCCGCTCGGTTTCGTCGCCAACGAATATGCGCTCTGCGTGTGGGGCCTGTCCGACATGGGCGCGATGGTGAAGGACGGACGGCTCGATCTGGCCAAGCTCTTCGACGAGGATATGCTCGGCGACGACCTTGATGCCTGGCTGGCCGAATCGAGCCTGATGAAACGGTCTTTCCGGGTCTGCGCCATCATCTCCGGGCTGATCGAACGCCGGCATCCCGGACAGGAAAAGACCGGGCGGCAGATGACGGTCTCCTCCGACCTCATTTACGACGTGCTGCGCCAGCATGAGCCAGACCATATCCTGTTGCAGGCGGCCTTCGCCGATGCGGCCACCGGCCTCATCGATGTCGGCCGCTTAGGCGGCTTTTTGCGGCGAATCCGAGGAAGAATCAGGCATATTGCCCTGGCGCGGGTCTCGCCGCTTGCGGTGCCAGCCATGCTTGAGATCGGCCGCGAACGCGTGCCGGGCGAGGCGAGCGAGGCACTTTTGCGCGAGGCGGTCGAGGAGCTGATAGCGGAGGCGGCGGGGGTCTATGCTGCGCGTGATGGATGAAATCATGGTTGGCAGCCGGCCTCCTATCGAGCTGAGGGGCCATGCCTTCCTGCCTGTTGCGGCCGGCGCGCTCTATTGGGAGGCGGAAGACACGCTCATCGTCGCCGACCTGCATCTGGAAAAGGGAGCCGCCTTTGCCGCGCGGGGCATGATGCTCCCGCCTTACGACACGCGGGACACGATTCGCCGGCTCGCCGCATGTCTTGAGGGCTTCGCGCCGCGCCGCGTGGTCGCGCTCGGCGACAGCTTCCATCGAAGCGAGTTGGCCGAATGGCTCGATCCTGGCGACCGCGAGGAACTGACGGAACTGCAACGGGGACGCGATTGGTACTGGATCCTCGGCAATCACGATCCAGACTTGCCCGAAAGCATCGGCGGTTTTATCTGCCGGTCGCTCATGATCGGCGGCATCAGTTTCTGCCACCAGCCCTCGCTCGGCCCCTCGGCGGCGGAGATCGCCGGCCATCTGCACCCCGTGGCGCGCATCACCCGGCGCGGCGAGGTCATCCGGCGGAAATGCTTTGCCACCGACGGCCAACGCCTGGTGATGCCGGCGTTCGGGGCCTATACCGGCGGCCTCAACGTGCTTGATGATGCCTTCAGCCCGCTCTTTCTCTGGCACCGGCTCAAGGCCTGGATGACGGGGAAGTCCGCCGTCTATCCGCTTCAGGCGAGCATGCTTCTGCCAGATTGACGGTCAGTCGCGCCGGAAGATCGTCCAGGCCAGGAGGCCCGTGGTGACGGCCATGAGCACCGCCAGCAATCCGTAGATAAAGGGATGGTTGAAGGCGAGCATGTAGACCACGCGCTCGAAGCCCGCCTTCTGCACCTGTAGGCTGCTTTGGCTCTGGTTCAACAGCTTGCCGTCGCGAAAGAGAAACACCTGCGTGGTGTAACGGCCGATCGGCACATTGACCGGAAGCGTGACGCTGCCTCTGAACAGGCTGCGGCCGAGGAAGGTCACGCCATCATCCGACTCCTTGAACAGATCATGCGACTTCCTCAACCGGACCAGGCTCGCGCGAAACGCGTCGTTCGCGGTGGATTCCGGCGGCTCGCTCTTGCCGAGGTCGACATAGGCGAAGCCGATCCCCAAATCCTTCAGCGTCTGCTCCGGTGCCACCGCCCTGAATGGCCGCGAGGCGAGCACGGCATAAAATCCGGGCACGGAGGAGAAGGTTCTGGATGGCCCGTTCACCCAGAGCCCGGCGACCCGCTCCTTCCGCCTCACGACAATAGGTTCGTTCGGCCCGCGGATGACCATGATCACGTCGTGAGGACTTTCATCCAGCGATGGTGCGCGGCTGAAGTCGACCGATCCGAACAGCACGATATTGATGCCGGTAAAGTTCGACTGGATCGAGATCTCCCGCGTGGAGATATCCGACTGAATCTGCTCCGACGGCGGCGCGCCGGCCGCAAGGGCTACGACGCCGGATAGCGGCAGTGAGGCGGCGAGGAGGAGGGCAAGCCCGTATTGCATCACACGCCCATCCCGAGGGGCGCCGCGCTGTAAAGATCGTCGGGTGTCACCACGACCCCGAACAAGAGCCGGATCGCAACGGCGAGCACGATGATGGCAAGCAAGATCCTGAGATGCTCGCCCTTCATTTTTTGACCTGTGTTGGCCCCGATCTGTCCGCCGATCACGCCGCCGATCACCAGAATAAAGGCGAGCACGACGTCGAGCGTCTGGTTCAGGGTGGCATAGAGGATGGTGATGACGGCGGTGATGAAGATGATCTGAAACAGCGACGTTCCAATCACGACATTCGTTGGCATGCGCAGGAGATAGATCATCGCCGGCACGACGATGAATCCGCCGCCCACGCCGAGCACCGAGGCGAGCAAGCCTACGATCGCCCCGATCACCAAGGGGGGGATGGCGCTGATATAGAGACGCGACCGGTGGAACCGCATCTTGAGGGGGAGGCCGTGGATCCAAGTGTGCTCCCCGGGTTTCCGCTTTTGGCTGGGCTTGCCGGAACGGGTTCTGAGGATGGCGCGGAGACTTTCGACGAACATCAGCGAACCGATCACGCCGAGAAAGGTCACATAGACGAGCGAAATGAAGATGCCGGCATGGCCGAGCCGGCTTAAGAGCTTGACCAGGAACACCCCGGCAAAGGCCCCGACCACACCACCGGCGATCAGCACCAACCCCATGCGGAAGTCGATATTGTCGCGCCGCCACTGGACGAGAGCGCCGGAGACCGAGGAGGCGACGATTTGATTGGCGCCCGTCGCCACGGCGATGGCTGGCGGGATGCCGGAGAACATCAGCAGAGGCGTGAGCAGGAAGCCGCCGCCGACGCCGAACATGCCCGAGAGGATGCCCACGGCCGCGCCAAGTCCCAGCATGACCAAGACGTTCACTGAGATCTCGGCAACAGGCAGATAGACCTGGAACATGGGGCCGGGGACGTTGATTTCCGCGCTATTCGCAAGGTGTTCGGGTGCAGCACCCCTGTCAATGCGTTACCGCCCGCCTTACGAATTTGTCATGCTCTAAGTTGCTCTCGCGCGTCACCTTCCGTGATCGGGCCGTTGCCGTCGGCTTGCCCGCGACCGTTTGGGATCGCTGAGCCGAGCGCGCGAGCGAGAGCTTTGTCTGGAATGTCTGCGGCCGGGCGCGGCTAGTCCCGCTTCAGCCCAAGCGCGACGTCAGGGGGAGGGTAAGGTCGCGGTGGCAGGCTCCGGCGCGGGAGCCGACCCGGTTGCCGATGCGGGGTCAATCTGCTCGGCGGCGATGGGCGCCGTCCCCAAATCGGGTTTCAATTGGAGGCGGCTATAGAGCAGCGCCGCACTGACCATAAGCAGCAGGGCGGCGATGATCATGAGAATTGGCCGCTTGTGCCGCTCCGGCAGGTCGCCCCCGAGGCGAGATAGCGACTCCTCGGGCGCAACCATTTTCGTCTGACGCATGGCGTCCCGCTGCTCTGCGCGCGCGGCCGCGGCCTGGGCCGCGCGTCGGGCCGCGGCGACCAAATCCTCCATCGAGTCGAAGGAGACTTCCGTGGTGAAGGTGGCCACGCGCGGCGATGGCTCGACCGCATCGAGACTGTTGGACTCTCGGGTTGCGTCGCCACGCTTGGCCCGGCCGAATGGAGCCCTCGGCGCAGGATCTTCAAATTCTGGAACGTCGACGAGCCGCTCACGCAGCGATCCCTTAGCGTCGAGCGGCTCTTCGCCGCCTCGGCGCCTCGGCGGCTCGCTACCGCTTGCTTCGCCGCGATAGGGCGCCGCTGCCACCGGCCTCGGTGGCGCGACACTGGCCTTCTCCGCCTCGCCAGGTGAATGCCTGTCCCGATGCGGAGGCTTGGACGGCTCGGCCTGCCGCACCAGTCCCTTCAGCGAGGAATGCATCGCTTCAAGCGTGTCGACCATGCGGTCATCGGTAACGCGGCTGCGCTCGTTCAGCGCGACGATGTCACGCTGAAGGGCGTCGAGGCGCTCCGCCGCGCTCGGTTTACCGGTCTCGGCCACAAGCCGCACGGCCTCCGTCGCGGCCTTGTTGGCCACGCTCTCCAACTCCGCCGGGGCATCGTCCAGGCGACCGATCAGCCGCTGTAGCTGGCTCTCGACCACGCCGATACGGGCGATGTGCTGCTCCGCCCGCCCAAGCTGCTGCCCCATCTCGGTAAGCTGCCGTTCGAGCCGCTGCAGGTGCTCAAGCTTGGGGCTCTGCTGAAGTGCCGCCTCGAATGTCGTCGCGATCTGCTCCATGCGGGCATTCAGCGTCTCGATCGTGATCGAGGGCATCGCCTCGCCGATCGATTGCTCAAGCCGTTGCGCCATGTCGATCAGGCGCCGGTCGAAATCATCGTCGTCCTCGACGGCAAGGGTGAGCGGCTCGAGCGGTGGGAGCGAATGGTGCGGCTCGCTCCCGGACTCGGGAAAGCTGAAGGCGGGTTCGCGGCTTGCGAAGGCATCGCTGGCGGGGGCCCGGGGCGCGGCAAACAAGCCAGGCTCGGCTGCGGCCAGCCCGGCGGAGACGGCACGAACTTCGGACAGCGCCCGCTCCAACGGGCTCAGCTCCTCGGTCTCGGCCGCGGCCTCCGGCGGCTGCTCCGACCGCCGCGCGAGACCGCTCAGCTGATGCCGCAACCGCTCCAGCGTCTCGGTCTCCTCCGGGGAGGTGGGCGCGTCGAGGCCATCACCTTTGGATTCGGCGGGCATGCGCGAGAGACGATCGAGCCGCACATGCAGCTCATCGAGCGCTTCGTCGTAGCGGCGTTCGCTCTCCTCGACCCGTTGAATCAGGCGGCGCAGAAGGTTTTCGACCGAGCCTTGATCCGAATAGGGGGCGTCATCGCCGGCGTGGGTCCCGGCGCTGCTCGCTTGCCAACTTGCTTCCGAGGCCATCCCGGTCCCCTGACGATAATGACGCCCTGTTCGATGGGCCGATTGGTCGTGGGGTTGGTCTCGAGCAGACGCGCCACCGAACGGTCTCCATCACCGTGGCAAGTTGAAGTAAATTTTGGGTTAAACTGCGCTCTGTTGTGGGACGTTTTGGTTGGGATTTAACGGTATTTTGCCGCCCACTCGCCGCGGCCGAGAGGCCAAAGCGGGGACTTGCCAAGGTCCGCCCGGAGGACGACGATGGAGAGAGTTTCGAGGAGGTAGGCCCGTGACTATCAGGCTATTTGGGCTCATCGCGCTCACGCTGCTGCTGCTGCCGGCCACAGCACCGGCCTGCTTCGCCGGCGAGGAGCCGGGCCGCTACACCCTGGCCCCGGCCGGGAGTGGCTTCCTCCGCCTCGACAGCGCCACGGGCGCCCTGTCGCACTGCCGGCAGAAGCTTGGCGGCTGGACCTGCGAGGGTATTGGCGACGACGTTTCGGCCCTCAAGCAGGAAATCGACCGCCTGACCGGGGAGACGGACGAGCTCAAGCAGAGGCTCGCCAAGGCCGAAGCCGAGCTTGAGTCGCAGCACGCGGAGCAGGAGCCGTTCGCGGCGCGGCCGTCCATCCGGCTTCCTGGCGCGGCGCTCGACGAGATGAATGAATTCGTCGACAGATTGGTGCGACGCCTCCAGGACATGGTGCGGGACTTGAAGCAGCGCGAGTCGGAGCGGGCGCTTTGACGCGGGCGAGGCCGGGTAGCCTCGGCGGCGCCAGAGTCTGACGCCATGGCGGAGCTTGTTCAGGCGAGCCACATGCTTCGCATCGCCACGCGCGGCAAGGGCTTCACCGACATCACCGATGAGTTGAGGCGTTGGCTCGGCGGCATCTCCGCCGGGGATGGCCTCATCACCGTTTTTGTCTGCCACACCTCGGCCTCGCTGACCATTCAGGAGAACGCCGACCCCAATGTGTGCCGCGACCTGATGCGGGCGCTGGAAGTCTTCGCGCCCGAGGGCAACCATTATTCCCACCACGAAGAGGGGCCCGACGATATGCCGAGCCACATCAAGTCGATGCTGACCGACGTCAGTCTGTCGATCCCGGTCATGCGTGGGCGCCTGGTGCTCGGCACCTGGCAGGGTGTTTATCTGATCGAGCATCGCGCGGCGCCGCATGAGCGGAATGTTGCCCTGAGCTACCTCGGCCGGGGCGCCGGGGCCTAAAGAGAGCTTTCCACTTTATTGGGCGAAGCGGTTCGTCGCCGTGACGAGTTCATGCACGATGCCGGCCTCGGTCATGGCGCGGCCGGCATCGGCGACGATGCGGAGATCGGCCTCCGGCCAAGCGCGGGCAAGGTCGACCGCGATCTTAGCCGGCGTCACCACGTCGTAGCGGCCATGCACGATCACGCCGGGGATGGATTTGAGCCGATCCGCCGCGCGGATGAGCTGATCGTCGGCATCGAAGAATCCACCATGCATGAAGTAGTGGCATTCGATGCGGGCGAAGGCGAGCGCATAGGCGTCCTCCGAGAACCGGCGCACGCGCTCGACGTCCGGCAGCAGCGACAGGGTCTTGCCCTCCCAGGCGCTCCAGGCGCGGGCGGCCTCGAGCTGCACGTCCTGGTCCGGGCTCGTGAGCCGCCGGTAATAGGCGGAGATCAGGTCGTGGCGTTCATTGGCGGGAATGGGGCGAACATAGTCCTCGAAGGCTTCGGGAAAGATCCAGCTGCAGCCTTCTTGATAAAACCATTCGAGCTCCGCCCGCCTCAGGGTGAAGATGCCCCGGAGCACAAGCTCGGTTACGCGTTCCGGATGCGTCTCGGCGTAAGCGAGGCCAAGCGTCGATCCCCACGAACCTCCGAACACCTGCCAGCGCTCGATGCCGAGATGCTCGCGCAACTGCTCGATGTCGTCGACGAGATGCCACGTGGTGTTCTGCTCGAGGCTTGCATGCGGCATGGAGCGGCCGCAAGCCCGCTGGTCGAACAGCACGACGCGGTAGCGGGATGGATCGTGATAGCGCCGCATGAGCGGGTTGGAACCGCCACCGGGTCCGCCATGCAGCAGCACCGCGGGCTTGCCGTCCGGATTGCCGCATTCCTCGTAATAGAGCTCATGCAGCGGCGAGACCTTGAGCCGCCCGGTCCGGTAAGGAACGATCTCGGGATAAAGACCCAAGCGGGGCTCGGTCGGTGATTGACGATCATTCATAGCTGAGACTGCATCTGCATCATGTGGACGCCGGACGTGGGTGGTGAGACTAGCCTGATCCGGTGGAACGCCGCCGCGCGCGGTCATAGAGTGCTTCGCCCCCAGGATCCCGCAATTCCTCGAAATAGGCTCCCTCCGCCGCCGAAGGCGGCGGTCCGATGAGGCTGCCGGCGAGCCCGCCGATAAGGCCGAGGGTGGCGCCGATCAGGGCGGCGACGACCGTGGTGAGATGCACCATGCCCGCGCCGAAACTGCCGCCAAAGCCGATTTCCAGCGCCATGGCGCCGAAGCCGAGCCCCAGGGCCAGCATCGCCCCAAGCCAGGTGCAGCGCCGCCACCAGATTGCGAGCAGAAGCACGGGAAAGAAAGTCGCGCCGGCAAGGGCGAAAGCTGTGAGTCCCGCCTGCATCAGGTCGATATTGGCTAAGGCGAGAAACACCGCCGCACTGAGCGCCGTCGCGGCGATCGCGACCCACGCGGCCATCAATCGCGGCAGCGCGTCGCTGCGTTGGCCGATGAGGCGAAGGACGACGTCGTCCGCAAGGCTGCTGGCAAGGGTGAAGAGATGCGATGCCGCCGCCGCCAGTGCCACCGCGATTCCGGCCGCGGCCACGAGCACGGTGCAGACGAAGGGCAGCCTGGCCGCCATCGGCAGCGCCAGCGCGATGCCGTCGCGGGCGATGAAGAGCTCCGAGGCGTCGATGGTACCGTCGCCATTGGCGTCCTTCGCCAGGAGGAGCCGGTGGAGGTTGAGGTCGTTGAGCCACGCAGGCAGCGCGTTCGCCGGCACCTGGGCGATGTCCTGAAACATCAGCAGCCTGACAAAGGTAGCTAAGGCTGGCGCGCTCGCTGCGAACAGCGCCACAAACAGCGCTGCCCAGGCGACCGATCGGCGCTGATCGGCGATCGAGCTCGTGACGCCGCTCCGCACGAGCAGGCTCGGCAGGGCCGCGGTTCCAAGCGTGAGGCAGAGAAACAGCGTCAGGAAGTCGATCTGGCTGACGGCGCCAAAGGACTGCAAGAACGGCTTGGTGCTCGGCTGGAGCTGGTCAGAGGGCAGCGCCGTCGCGCGCTGCTGCGGTACCGATGGCGCCACCCCGGCGACGGTCTCCGAGCGCGCGAGCGGCGCGAACATCTCCCCATAGGTCAGCTGTGGCACCGGCAAATTGGTGAGAAGCACGGAGACGATGATCAACGGCACGGTCAAGCCGATGGTCCCCACGATGAATTGGGCCGTTGCGCTCCAGGTGAGCGACCGCATGCCGCCAATGGTCGCGATGAAGGTGATGATGACCGCGATCGCGGCCACTGCGAGCTGATAGGAGATCGGCAGAAAGATCACGGCCATCAGCGCCGCGATCTTGATTTCGGCGGCGAGCAGCAGCGCCGTGGGTGGAAGCTGAAGCAGGCTTGCGCAGACCCGGATGGAACGGGAGCGGAATCGTTGTCCAAGAAAAGCGGGGAGGGTGTAGGCGCCGGATTTGCGCAGATAGGGCACGAACAGGAGTCCGGCGACGAGAAGGCCGGTGGTCCAGGCGAGCCCGATCGCCAGGCCGTCGAAGCCGAGGAAGAACAGCGTTCCGGTATAGCCGAAGAAGCCGGCGCCGCCGATTAGGATCGCCGCGAGCACGGCGCCGTTATAGACGGGCGGAACGCGCCGCCCCGAGGCGAAGAAATCACCGGCGTCGAGCGTCCGGGCGCTGGCGGCAATCACGAGGTAAAGCAGGAGAGGCACGAGGATCAGGGCCGGGGCCAGCCACAATTGCGACCAGCCGAGTTGCTCGAACATGGCAAGACCGATCACAAGCGAGATCACCGCGCTGGTGATGATGCCGTAATAGGCGCCGAGATGCGGGTTTGACTGGCGCAGGCGCGAGGGGGCCTTCATGGCTGGCTAGAACTCCTCGCTCTCGCTCAAGCTCCTGTCGATTCGCTCCTGCGCCGCCGCCGACCAGAAGCAGACCACAACGATGCCGATCGGGAGCCCTTGCGCCACAAGGTAGAAGCCAAGCGGGAAACGGAGGAAGCCGATCTCGTCGAGAACCCCGGTCGTGGCGACCACAGCAATGACGGTACCAAGCACGATGACGATGGAAGCTGCGGCGAGAAAGGCCGTCTTCAAGCGGTGGCGATCGCGCCCGGAAAGTTCCGACACCGACGCATTCTCCTTAAAGCTGTTCGCCCCCGCCTTGCGCGGTCACGCCAAGCAGTTACCAGTTGGGAGCGTGCTTGCAAACCTGGAAGGTCCAGAAATGCGGGTTCGCCGCCCCTCGGTTCCGATTGGCGCTCAAACATGGCAAGCTGGTGACCTTACACAGGGGTTGGGGAGGAGGCGGGAGGATGCTGCAGGAATTCAAGGAATTTGCGCTCCGTGGCAATGTGGTCGACATGGCGGTCGGTATCGTCATCGGCGCCGCGTTCTCGACCATCGTCAAATCGCTGGTCGACGACATCATCATGCCGCCGATCGGCGTGATCACGGGTGGCGTCGACTTCAGCAATATCTTCATCGCGCTGAACGGGAAGAGTTACGCCTCGCTGGCGCTGGCGCGGGAGGCTGGAGCGCCGACCCTGAATATTGGGCTGTTCATCAACAATGTGATCAGCTTCACCATCATCGCCTTCGCCCTGTTCATGGCGATCAAGGCCATGAACCAGCTCCGCCGCATGCAGGAGGAGGCGCCTCAGACCGAGCCGCCGCCCTCGCGCGAGGTGGTGCTCCTGCAGGACATCCGGGACGCGCTGGTCAAGCGCGGCTAGGCCTTTCTGCCCGCGGCTGCGCCGGATTGCCCGGCTCCTTGGCGGAGACGGCAGGAATAAATTTGCGCCAAGGGGGATGGCAGCGATGCGGCCATCGCCCGTTTGAGGGCGCTTAGAAAATAATTCCGCATATTTTACAGTCAAGAAATCATTTTGCTGTTTTTCCGCTGAGGCGGCTTCCGCGTGGAATCATTTTTCACTAAACTGCGCCACCATCTATGGGCGGTAGGCAAGGTTTCGTGACGGATCGACCAATGACGAATAGCGCTTCCACCGATGTCATTATTATTGGCGCTGGGCCAGTCGGGCTCTTCGCCGTGTTCCAGCTCGGGCTCGCCCGGCTGCAGGCGCATTTGGTCGACATCCTCGACAAGCCCGGTGGGCAATGCGCCGAGCTCTATCCCGAGAAGCCGATCTACGACATCCCGGGACTGCCCGTCTGCACCGGCCAAGAGCTGACCGATCGGCTGCTCGAGCAGATCAAACCGTTCGACCCCGTATTCCATCTGGGCGAGATGGCCGCCGCCCTCGGCAAGACCGCTGACGGTCTTTGGCAATTGACCACCGACACGGGTGGCACGATCAGCGCCCCGGTGCTGGTGATCGCCGCCGGCGGCGGCAGCTTCGTGCCGAAGCGCCCGCCGCTTCCCGGCATCGAAGCCTATGAAGGCCGCAGCGTGTTCTATGCCGTGCGTCGCATCGAGGAATTCCGTGGACGTCACATCGTCATCGCCGGCGGCGGGGACTCCGCTCTCGACTGGACGGTCAATCTCGCGCCGATCGCTGGCTCGCTCACCTTGCTGCACCGCCGGGCCGAATTCCGTGCCGCGCCTGACACCGTGCGCAAAATGCGCGAGCTGGAAGCTCAGGGCCTCGTTCGCTTCGAGCTGGGTCAGCCCGTGGGGCTCAAGGGCGGCGACGGGCAGCTCGAGGCCGTCACCGTCAAGCGCGCCGATGGCTCCACCGACGACATTGCCGCCGATAGGCTGCTGCCCTTTTTCGGGCTGACGATGAAACTCGGCCCGATCGCGAATTTCGGTCTCAATCTCAATGAGAACCTGATCCCGGTTGATACCGAGAGATTCGAGACGAGCGAGACCGGCATTTTCGCCGTCGGCGACATCAACGCCTATCCCGGCAAGCTCAAGCTGATCCTGTCCGGCTTCCACGAGGCCGCGCTGATGGCGCAGGCAGCGCATCGCCACGTACATCCTGACAAAGTGCTCCGTTTCCAGTACACGACGTCGTCTTCCGAGCTGCAGCGTCTGTTGAAGGTGGCCTGACGATGTTTCTGAATGTGCGCATGCCCGACGGAACCAGCCATCGCCTCGAGGCGCTGGATGGCTGGCGCCTGATGGAGGTGATCCGTGACTGGGGTCTGCCGATCAAGGCCGAATGCGGCGGTGCTTGCGCCTGCGCCACCTGCCATGTGTGGGTGGACGCCAAATGGCTGGCCAAGCTGCCCGAAGTCAGCGACGAAGAGTTGGAAATGCTCGACGGCGCCTTTCATGTGGACGAGCGCTCGCGGCTTTGCTGCCAGATCCTCATGACCGAGGAACTCGACGGGCTGGAGGTCGAGCTCGCGCCCGAGAGCCTTGCCGATGCGCCGCTTGCGCATGTTGCGGTTGGGAGCTGAACGCATGCGTACCTTCCCGATCTTCGTCAATGTCGACCGCAAGCCGCCTCTGGTGGTCGGTGGCGGCGAGCTCGCTGCGATCAAGGCGCGGCTGCTGCTGAAGCGGGCGCCGTCGGTCGATATCGCCGCCGATGCCATCGTGCCCGAGATCTCGGCCCTTGTGGCCGAGGGACGGGTCATCGTTGTCTCGCCGCTGCCTGGCGTGGACCAGGTGCGCGGGCGCCCCTTGGTGATTTCCGCGACCGGCGACGACGAAGAGGATGCGCGCGTCTCGGCCATCGCCCGAGCCCTTGGCGTGCCGGTCAACGTTCCCGACCGGCCGGCGCTGTGCAGCTTCTCCATGCCGGCCATTGTCGACCGGGGTGAGGTGACCATCGCCATTGGCACCTCCGGCGCCGCACCAGTGCTGGCCCAGCGCCTCCGCGCCTGGCTCGAGCGCGAGCTGCATCCGCGCCTCGATTCGCTCGCGCGTCTCGCCGGAGATTTCCGCGATGCGGTGGCCGAGAAATTGCCGGCGGGCCGCGTGCGCCGGAAATTCTGGGAAGGCGTGTTTGCCGGCGGGGTCGCCGACGCCGTGCTTGCCGGCGAAGAAGGCGAAGCCCGCCGGCTGATCGGCGAGGCGATCGAAGCTGCTGCCGAGGGCAGGAGCGCAACCGGACGTGTGCTGCTGGTTGGCGCCGGTCCCGGCGATCCCGAGCTCCTGACCTTGAAGGCGGTACGCGCGTTGAAAGCGGCCGACGTTATTCTTTATGACCGCCTGGTCGGACCGGGTGTGCTGGATCACGCTCGGCGCGAGGTCGAGCTGATCCCGGTCGGCAAGGCCAAGGGCGACCACAGCGTTCCTCAGGGCAAGATCCAAGAGCTGATGATCGAACGGGCTCGGGCCGGCCAAACCGTGCTGCGGTTGAAGGGCGGCGATCCGCTCGTGTTCGGCCGCGCCGGCGAAGAGATCGCGGCCTTGCGCCAGGCTGGCATCGAGGTCGAGATCGTTCCGGGCATCACCGCCGGCCTTGCCGCCGCAGCGAGCTTGCAGCTCCCCCTCACCCATCGCGACATTTCCCACAGCGTCACCTTCGTCTCGGGCCACGAGGCCAGCGGCGAGGAGCCGAGCTTCGCCCATCTCGATCTTGCCGCTCTTGCTCGGGGGGAGAACACGCTGCTTGTTTATATGGGCGTCTCGACTGCCGGCCTGATCGCCGGGCGCCTGCTCGATGCCGGCTGGAAACCTGAGACCCCCGTCGTCGCGGTCGAGAATGCGAGCCGCGACACCGAGCGCCGCGTCGCCACCACCATCGCCGAGCTGGCGGCGGATCCATCGCGCCTCGGCCTCACCAGTCCGGCCGTCCTGATCTTCGGCGCGGTCGCCGGTTTACCCGCCGCCGGCATCGTCGAAGACGTGCTCTCCTTGCCGGAAGTGAGGCGCGCCTATGCATAACGTCATTACCGCCAATCGCCTCATCGACGGCGTCGTCGTCTATCTCGCTGCCGATGGCAGCTGGGTGGAAGAGCTCGCTCGTGCCGCCGTCGCCAATACCGAAGAAGAGACTAAGGCGCTGGAGAGCGAGGCGGCCAAGGCCGTGGCCGAGCGCAGGGTCGTCTCCGAATATCCAATGGCCGTCGGCTTCGAGGACAATATTCCGGTCGCGCTCTCCGTGCGGGAGCGCATTCGTGCTTCTCACCGCACCACTCTCACCAAGGATTGGTACGATGTACCGCTATGACGAGTTCGACCACGCCTTCGTAGGCGAGCGTGTGTCCCAATTTCGCGAGCAGGTGGAACGCCGGCTTGCGGGCAAGCTGACCGAGGACGAGTTCCGTCCGCTTCGGCTCCGCAACGGCCTCTATCTACAGCTGCACGCTTATATGCTTCGCATCGCTATTCCCTATGGCGTGCTGTCGCCCCGGCAGCTGCGCCAGCTCGCCATGATCGGCCGGCGCTTCGACCGCAGCTACGGCCACTTCACCACGCGGCAGAATTTGCAATTCAACTGGATCAAGCTCGTCGACGTGCCGGAGATTCTGAGCGCGCTCGCCGAGGTCGAAATGCATTGCATTCAGACCAGCGGCAATTGCGTCCGCAACGTCACCGCCGACCCCTTCGCCGGCGCTGCGCATGACGAGCTGGAGGACCCAAGGCCCTGGTGCGAGGTGCTGCGCCAATGGTCGACCTTGCATCCTGAGTTCAGCTGGCTGCCGCGGAAATTCAAGATCGCCGTGTCCGGCGCCGCCGAGGATCGTGCCGCCGTGGCCTTCCACGACATCGGCTTGCGCATCGTGCGCGGGCCCGAGGGCGAGAATGGCTTCCGCGTCTTCGTCGGCGGCGGCATGGGCCGCACGCCCTATGTTGGCCAGGAGATCAGGCCCTTCCTCAAGAAGGAGCACCTGCTCTCCTACATCGAGTCGATCCTGCGCGTGTACAATCTGCATGGTCGCCGCGACAATTTGCACAAAGCGCGTATCAAGATCCTGGTCAACCAGCTCGGCATCGACAAATTCCGCGCCGATGTCGAGGCCGATTGGGAACAGAGCCGGAAAGACGCCGTCGATCTGCCGGCTTCGGAATATATCCGCATCCACTCTTATTTCACCCCGCTCAATCTTGCTCCCCGCGCCATCAAGGACGAGGGCGTCGAGCAGCGGCGCATCACCGATCCCGCCTTTGCCAATTGGCTCAAGCACAATGTCCGGCCCCACCGCCTTCCCGGTTACGCTATTGCCGTGGTTTCGCTGAAGGAGCCTGGCCGCACCCCCGGCGACGCCAGCTCCGACGCCATGGATTTCGTCGCCGATCTCGCCGAGCGCTACAGCCGCAACGAGGCGCGGGTGAACTACACCCAGAACCTAGTGCTGCCGCATGTCGCCAGGTCGGACCTGACGCGGCTTTACGACGAGCTTGCCGGTGCTGGTCTCGCCACCGCCAATAGCGAGCTTTTGGGCGACATGATCTGCTGCCCCGGCCTCGACTATTGCAATCTCGCCAATGCCCGCTCGATCCCGATCGCCAAGGAGATCGCCAAGCGTTTCGCCGATCCGAAGCGCCAGGAGCTGATCGGACCGTTGCGCCTCAATATGTCGGGCTGCATCAACGCCTGCGGTCACCACCATTCCGGCAATATCGGCATTCTCGGCGTCGACAAGAAAGGCACCGAGCTGTACCAGATTTCGCTCGGCGGCAGCCCCAAGGACGATGCCGCCGTCGGCACCATCATCGGCCCAGGCTTCAGGGCCGAGGCGGTGCCGGAGGCAATCGACACCATCATCTCGACCTATCTCGCCAACCGTAATGACGGCGAGGACTTTGTCGCGACCTGGCGGCGGATCGGCGCGGCGCCGTTCAAGGAGGCACTTTATGGCGCTGCTTGATCTTCTGACCGGAGTTCTTAGGCCCGATGGAAGCGAGCCCGGAATGGTGCTCGAGCCCACCGCCGACGCTGCCGCGCTCGCCGCTGCCGCGCTCAATGGCGGTGTGGTCGCCATCAACTTTCCCAGCTTCGGCGACGGCCGCGGCCATTCGCTCGCGGTGCTGTTGCGCGAGCGTCACGGCTTCAAGGGCGAGGTCAGGGCTGTCGGCTATCTGATTCCGGATTTGGCGCCGTTCCTGCTGCGCTCGGGCTTCGACACCGCCGAGATCACCGATGCCAACGACCTCGACACCTGGAGCGGGGCGTTGACGCGTATCCGCCACCTGTATCAGCCCGGCTTCCGCAATCCGCAACCGCTCCGCCGCGATGCCGCCAAGCGCGAAGCGGAGGGGCTCAACGCTCGCCTCGAAGAGATCGGCAGCCTCGCCGATCGCGTGACCGAAGTCAGGCGGTCGGTCGAAGGGCGCATCGCCTTCTCCACCAGCCTCGGTCTCGACGACCAGGCCATTCTCAACGCCATCGCCGAGTCCGGCGCCGACATCGACATTTTTACCCTCGATACCGGCCGGTTGTTTCCGGAGGTGCTGGAGACGGTCGAGCTCTCCGAGATCCGCTATGGCCTACGCATTCGTCTCGTGGCGCCAGCGGCGGCCGAGGTCGAAGACCTGGTCGCCCGCGACGGCGTGTTCGGCTTTCGCCATGCGGTCGAGAACCGCAAAGCCTGCTGCGAGGTGCGCAAAGTGCGCCCCCTCAATCGCGAGCTTCAAGGCGCGCGCGGTTGGATCACCGGCGTTCGCCGGGAGCATTCGGAGGATCGCTCCGAGATGCCGCTCGCGGCCTGGGACGACATGCGCGCGCTTCTGAAGGTCAATCCGATCGCCGATTGGTCCGATCAGGAACTCACCGCCTACATCGCCGACAACGATATTCCGGTCAATCCGCTCCACGCCCGGGGCTTCATCTCCATCGGCTGCCAGCCTTGCACGCGCGCGGTGCAGCCGGGCGAGCATCCGCGCGCCGGCCGCTGGTGGTGGGAGAACGAGGAGAAGAAGGAGTGCGGGCTGCATATGAATCCGCGCCGCGAGGGGAAGGCCGCATGACCGCGCTTGTTTCACATCTGAAGCTGCTCGAGGCCGAGAGCATCCACATCTTCCGCGAGGCCGCGGCGCAATTCCGCTCGCCGGTGCTGCTCTATTCCATCGGCAAGGATTCGACGGTCCTGTTGCACCTCGCGCGCAAGGCGTTCTGGCCGGCCAAGCCGCCATTCCCGCTCTTGCATATCGACACCACCTGGAAGTTCCGCGAGATGATCGCCTTCCGCGATCGCACGGCGAAAGAGTTTGGTCTCGATCTGATCGTGCACACGAACCACGACGGTCTGGCGCGCGGCATCAACCCCTTCGACCATCCTCCTTCCGTCTACACCGACATCATGAAGACCCAAGCCCTGCGGGCCGCGCTCGATGCCGGCGGCTTCGACGCCGCCTTTGGCGGTGCGCGCCGTGACGAGGAGGCCTCACGCGCCAAGGAGCGGGTGTTCTCCTTCCGCGCCGCCGGTCACCGCTGGGAGCCGCGCCTCCAACGTCCCGAAATGTGGACGCTTCTGAACGGGCGCTTGGGCAAGGGCGAGACCGTGCGCGTCTTCCCGCTGTCCAATTGGACCGAGGGCGACATCTGGCGCTATATCGCGCTTGAGAAGCTCGACGTGGTTCCCCTCTATTACGCCGCGACCCGTCCCGTGGTAGCGCGCGGCGATCAGCTCATCATGGTCGACGATGAGCGCATCAAGCTCGAGCCGGGTCAAAAGCCCGAGATGCGCAAGGTCCGATTCCGCACGCTCGGATGCTGGCCGCTTACCGCGGCGGTTGAGTCCGATGCCAGTGACATCGACGCCGTGGTGACGGAGACGCTGCGCTCCAAAATCTCGGAGCGGGCAGGGCGGCTGATCGACCACGATCAGGCTGGCGCCATGGAAATGAAAAAGCGCGAGGGTTACTTCTGATGCTTGTGGCTGCGTTGAGAGAAGAATCTGCCGTCCGGCAGACGCCCGAGAGCGGGGCCATGGTGCGCCTGCTGACCTGCGGCTCGGTCGATGACGGCAAATCGACCCTGATCGGCAGGTTGTTGTGGGACGCGGCCGCGGTGGCCGAGGACCAGCGCGCGGCCGTGATGCAGGCCTCGCAAAATCGTGCTCACAATGGCGAGAAAGTCGATTTCAGTCTGCTGCTCGATGGATTGCAGGCCGAGCGGGAGCAAGGCATCACCATCGACATCGCCTGGCGCTATTTCGAGACGCAGCAACGGCGCTTCGTCATCATCGATGCTCCCGGCCATGAGCAATATACGCGCAACATGGCGACAGGCGCCTCCCATGCCGATGTGGCCATCCTTCTGGTGGATGCCCGCCATGGCGCCAAGCGCCAGACGCGCCGCCATGCGGCCATCTGCAATCTCGTCGGCATCAAGAATGTGATCCTCGCCGTCAACAAGATGGACCTGATCGATTGGTCCGAGCAGAGATTCCGCGCCATCGAGGCTGAATTCGAGACGATGGCGGCAAGCTTCGGCTTTACCCAAATCGCCGCCATTCCCGTCGCCGCGCCTTCCGGCGACAATGTGATGCGGCGCTCCTCGACCATGCCTTGGTATGTCGGCCCGACCCTTCTCGACTATCTTGAAACCATCGACGTGAGTGTCGAGAGGAGCGACGCCCCGTTCCGCATGCCGGTGCAGCTCGTGCTCCGCGATTCAGATTTTCGCGGCTACGCCGGCACCGTGGCCTCCGGCCGCATCAGGCCCGGCGATCGCATTGTCGATGCGCGCAGCGGCCTCGGTGCTTCGGTACGACGCATCGCCACCATGGATGGCGATCCCGCCTTCGCCGGCAAGGGCGATGCGGTGGTGCTCGAGCTCGACACCGACCTCGACATCTCTCGCGGCGCAGTGCTTTCGGAAGCCACGCGGCGCCCGATCAATGCCGATGTCATCGAGGCTCGGCTGGTGTGGCTCGCCGAGACGCCCTTCGATCCGGAGATGGGCTATCTTCTTCGCACCGCCACCGACCTTACCCCGGTAACGAGCATGAGCATTTCGGCGCTCATCGATTTCGAGACCCTGGCAGCCGCCCCCGCCCATGTTTGCGCCGTCAACGACATTGCCGATTGCCGTATTCTGCTTGGGCGGCCGACCGCGCTCGACCTCTTCGCCGATCTGCCGGCAACCGGAAATTTCGTCCTGGTCAATGCTGTCGATGGAGCGACCGTTGCCGGCGGCGTCATCACCTGGGCGCAAGCTGGCGCCTCAGCCGTGGGCGACAATGTCCTCGTGCTCGATCGGGAGTTGTTGGCCCGAGGCCTATGTTCCGATCTCGGTGATTCTCCGGCCGACCTCGCCGAATTTCATCGGCGAGCGCAAGAGGCCGCAATTCTGTTACGCTCAGTGGGGATCCCCGTTCTCATCGAAATCTGAGGACGGGAGCTAGCCTAATCGGCCAATGCGGGGAATAATCCCGGCGCCAAGGGGGAGACTGCGGGCACATGATCGATCTCAGCTTGGCGGCAAAATTTTTGCCGCTGACCGGGGCTGGCTTCGGTGTGGGTTTCCTCGTGGGACTGACCGGGGTCGGTGGCGGCGCGCTCATGACGCCGCTGCTTATTTCGAGCTTCGGGGTGCCGCCGCAGATCGCGGTTGGCACTGATCTGCTCTACGCCGCCGTGACCAAGACCGCTGGCGGCTGGCGGCATCATCTTTCGGACCACGTCGAATGGCCGATCGTGCTCCGGCTTGCCGCGGGCAGCATCCCCGCCGCGATCATCCTGCTTCTGGCCATGGCCTTCATTCCGCTCAACACGGTGGCGCTTGCCCATTGGATCCGCTCGGGCCTAGTCATCGCCCTGCCGCTGAGCGGCATCGCCCTGGTGCTCTATCCGCTCCTGGCGCGAACGCCGGAACGGGAGGTTGAGGGCAAGCCTCCCTCCCGCACGCTCGCCACGGTGCTGTTCGGCGCGGCCTTGGGCCTGCTCGTGACCCTCACCTCGGTCGGCGCTGGCGCCATCGGCGTCGTCGTGCTCGCGGCCCTGTTTCCGCTACTGCCGGCAAGACGCATTGTCGGCACCGACATCGCCCATGCGGTGCCGCTGACCCTGGTGGGCGGTCTCGGTCATCTCGGCCTTGGCCATGTCGACGGTGTGCTGCTAATCGCGCTTCTCATCGGCTCCATCCCCGGCATCCTGCTTGGGGCGCGCCTCGCCGGCATGGCCCCGGAGTGGCTGTTGCGGCCGATCCTGGCGGTCATGCTCTGCTACGCCGCCTACATTCTGTACAATAAATAACGGCGCGCCGTTCGCCTCCGGACCATGGCAGCTCTTCATGCCGTGAGCGGTTGCTTGCCGTCGCACGGGATTGAGCAGCGTCACCAAATGAAAAGGGGAGCTAGCCTCGAGGCTAGCTCCCCTTGTTCGATCACGCCGCCCAGTCGGACTGTAAACTTCCCAGATGCGTGGGATTAAGCAGCGTCACTAAATGAAAAGGGGAGCGAACACGAGGCCGCTCCCCTTAACCGTTGGCAGAAATGATCCGCTTCGAGATGGACCTTTGGGAGAGGTTTAGAAGAAGATCACGCCGCCAAGCTGGAATATGTCAAGGCCTTCCCAACTGGTGTTGAGGGACTTGCCATACTTGCCGTTGTTGTAGCAGGAGCCGTCCGAATTGCCGACGCAAGTCGTGCCGAGATTGACTCCGTTGAGGTCGAGGTCGAGATGCTGCCAGCGTGCGAAGATGTGCATGGCGGCGGAGTCGATCTCCTGCACCACGCCAACGCCATAGCGGGTGACCTCTGAGCCGGTCAGGAGCGCGTCGGTTACGAGAGCGACGCCCTTGGAGGATCCGTTTGCGACGACTCCCGTCGGGATGAATGCCTGGCAGAAGGTGTTGCCGGAGCTGGAGCCGAAATTGTCGCCGCCGGGTAGGCCGCAGATGCCCTGATACATATCCTCATACCGCGCCCACTCGCCGAAGATCACAGTGGCGCCCACCGGGGTGAAGGCCTTCCTGATACCGAACTTCGTGTAGAACACGTCGTTCTCGTTGACGTTGTTGTCGACGATCTTGCCGGTTTTCAGGTTGATGCTCTTCCACTGCGTCCCGTCGTTCTGCTCGTTCTGATACAGACCGTAGAAGAACAGGCCCGACGGTGCATGCATGACCGAGCCACCGACCTGGAAGATGCCGGAATCCTTGCGATAGCCTTGGAACGGCGTGCCGCCGCCACCCAAGAAGCCGACATTGGTGCAACCACCCTTACCAGGGCCGGAGCAGCCTTCGTCGGTCTCCGAGGTCCAGGCGATAGCCGCCTGCGCCTTCCAGATTTCTCCGGCGAGATCGTATTTCAGGGCGACGTCCCACATGTCGTCTTCGCCATAGGTCGAGGACACGCTGAAGCCGGCAAAGGTCGGGCTGTCATAGCGGAAGTTGTTGGTGGGATAGCCGTTGCAGTCGGCGCCGATACCGCCGCCACCGGCCAAGCAGGTCATGACGCTGAACCAGGTGAAGTCGCTGAAGAGATCCTGCGCGTTTTTGGCGCCCTTGGGCCGAACAAGCATGCCGACGCCGTCATACAGCACGGCATTCGATTCGATCGCGGTTCCGGACAGGTCGCGCAGCACGAGCAGGTTGTCCGTCGCCGAGCGGCTCTGGCCCCAGTTGATCGTGCCGTATTTGTCGCTCTTGACCCACATATAGGACAAGAGAGTGTTGATGCTGCCGAAGAGCACGCAATTGTCGTTGAACTGATTCTCGCAGAAGCCGACCGTGGCGCTGGTGCCGGGGACTTCGACCTGCATCGTGTAACCACCGGACCAGCCAGGGGCGATCTGCGCGATCAGTCAGCCGAAATCAAGCACTAGACGCATCCGACCGGGCGCGAAGCAGGGGCACCGCCTGGCGCCGTTTGTGACTGTCTAAGTAACGGAAAATATTGCGAAATATGGGACTGTAGTCACCTCTGATTATGGGCAACTCCGACTTTCGTCAACTTTGGCTGGCGAATTGCTAAAGCGGGGTCGCGAGACCCCATCAATGTGGCAATTGCCCATATTTTCCGCTGTGCGGGAGGGGGGTATTTGGGCTAGAGAAGGGGCATCGGCCCGAGCCAGTCGCGCCATCGATCCTGCTGCGACTATTCAGCAACACTCCACGGAGAATCAGCGGTGAAAAATCTCAGTTTCGTGATCGCCATGCTTTTCGCGGCGTTCGGCCTCCCCGCATTTGCGGCTGAAGACGCGCCCCAGCCCCTCACCCGGGCCGCCTGCGATCAGCCCGGCATGAAGTGGAATGACAGCGCCAATGTCTGCGGCGACAAGAAGGTCCACGACAAGGACAAGAAGGACAAAAAGCAAAAGCACCACGGCGACAAGGACCAGCCTCTAGCTGAAGGCGCGCCCCAGCCCCTCACCCGGGCCGCCTGCGATCAGGCCGGCATGAAGTGGAGTGACCGGGCCAATGTCTGCGGCGTCAAGAAGGCCCATGACAAAAAGAAGAAGGCCAAAAAGAAAAAGAAGCACGGCAAAAAGAAGCATGGGGATGGCGCCAAGCATGATGGCCAAGGGGCCAAGGACAAGGATAAGGATAAGGGCGGCTTCAAATGGCCATGGGAAAAGAAGACCAAGGATGGGTCTTGAGCAAATCCGAGGCCGATGATTGCCCGGCAAGCCCCGGATTGCTTGCACTTTTGATTTGATGGTGCCGCCGCTCAGGATTGAACTGAGGACCTCGTCATTACCAATGACGCGCTCTACCACTGAGCTACGGCGGCGAGAATATTGGGCCAACAGGCACCGGGGACCGGGGCTCGCGTGCGGCCCCTCCGCTCGGCCGCGCGAAACTGACATAGCGGCCAAGCCCATGCAAGTATTGGCAGCTCTTTGACCAAGCCGGCGCGCTGGATAGGGAGAATCATGACCGGACGGCCGCCGCACGACACCAGGCCCGAGGGTGCCGATGCCCGCCGCAAGCGTCTGGCGGAGGAGCTCCGCGCCAATCTCTTGCGGCGGAAGTCGCAAGCGCGGGCGCGTCGCGCCGCTGCACCCATGGCTGGGGAGGGAGAAAAGACCAAGGGGGAAAAGGCTTAGCCGGCTAAGGTGCTGGCCGAGCTTGCAGGGCTGGACGTGGCCGGGCAGTATGGGGCCTTCGCCTCCGGGCACGAGGCGAATAGCCAGAGTTATTTGCATTTTTCAGGTAGAGCTTGTGCTTTAGGGGCTCCGGCGAGGGAGGGGACGCATGGACCGCATCCGAATCATCGGTGGCGAGCGCTTGGCGGGCACGATTCCCATCAGCGGGGCGAAGAATGCCGCCCTGCCTTTGATGATCGCGAGCCTGCTCACCCGCGAGACCCTCACCCTCAAAAATGTGCCTCGTCTCGCCGACGTCACCCTGCTCGGGCGCATCCTCGGCAATCACGGCGTCGACATCACCGTGGTCGGCAAGAAGGCGGGGCAGGCCACGAGCGACGGCCAGACCTTCAAGCTCAAGGCGGCGGAGATCGTCGACACCACCGCGCCCTATGAGATGGTGTCGCGCATGCGCGCGAGCTTCTGGGTGCTCGCGCCGATTCTCGCCCGTTGCGGCGAGGCGAAAATCTCGCTGCCCGGCGGCTGCGCCATCGGCACGCGGCCCGTCGATATGCATTTGACCACGCTCGAGGCGCTCGGTGCCGAGATCGAGCTTGAGGGCGGCTATGTCAACGCCAAGGCGCCGAAGGGATTGACCGGCGGCAAGGTCACGCTGTCCAAAGTCTCGGTCGGGGCCACGCATAATGCCATGATGGCGGCGGTGCTCGCCCGCGGCGACACCCTGATCGAGAATGCGGCGCGCGAGCCAGAGGTCGCCGATGTGGCCAACTGTCTCAAGAAGATGGGCGCCAAGATCGATGGCATCGGCACTTCGACCTTGCGGGTGCAAGGAGTGGATCAGTTACGTGGCGCCGAACACGCGGTGCTCCCCGATCGCATCGAGACCGGTACCTACGCCATGGCCGCGGCCATCACTGGCGGTGAGGTGTTTCTCAAAGGCGCCCGCGCCGACCTTCTGGAACGGACTCTCGATTTATTGCGCTCGAGCGGGGTCGAGATCGAGGATACGCCGTCGGGCCTGAGGGTGGCGCGGAACGGCGGCGGCCTCGGCCCCGTCGTCGTCGACACCGAACCCTTCCCGGGCTTTCCCACCGATCTACAGGCTCAGCTCACCGCCTTGATGTGCATGGCGCAAGGCACCTCCACCGTGCGGGAGACGATCTTCGAGAACCGCTTCATGCACGTGCAGGAACTCGCCCGGCTCGGCGCGCGCATCGAGCTCAAAGGCGACACCGCCATGGTCACCGGCGTCGCCGGGCTCACCGGGGCGCAAGTCATGGCCACGGATTTGCGCGCGTCGGTCTCGCTGATCATTGCCGGGCTTGCGGCTCAAGGCGAAACGGTGATCGGGCGCGTCTATCATCTCGATCGGGGTTTCGAACGCATCGAGGAAAAGCTCCGCCACTGCGGCGCCCGTATCGAGCGTGTGTCGGGCTGAGGCTCTGGACCCGCACTTGGCCGTTTCTTGTTTCCCGCGAGCATGCTAGCCCTAGCGCCGGTACCGATTGACACCACGTCTCCGCTGCCGAAGCGGTGACGGCCCGAGCTAGGAATGAGCCGATGGCCACAACCAAGCTGAAATTGATGGCGCTCGACGAGGAGGATCTCGAGGTCCTGTCGTCGCATCTCCAGGACGCTGTGGTGCTCGTCGGCGAGATGGCCTACCTGCCCTCGCGCAAGCGCTTCGCCGCGGTCCTCAATCGCTTCAACTGGGAGAAGGCCTTGGCCGGCGGCGAGGCTGAAGCCAATGAGCGGCGGCGGACGACGCTTCGCTTCGAGCGCGTTCTCGGCGCGCAACTCAAGTCCCTGAAACCCTCAGCCGGCGACCGCGTGCTGTCGCTTCTGGCGTTGCGCTTCGAGCCAAGCGAACACCCTGGCGGCTACGTGACCCTGACCTTCTCCGGGGGCGCTTCGATTCGCCTTGAAGTCGAATGCATCGAGGCCGAACTCGCCGATCTCGGACCGGCATGGAGCACCCGGTCAAGGCCGCAGCACCCGGGCGAAGAGCCCGGCGGCGCAGCCGCCTGACCGGCTGCCCACGCAAATGGCTTTGTGGCTGGAGCAGAAGGCGGCGGATTTCGAGACCCGGTTTGGCGAGTTGCTGGGGGCGAAACGGGAAGTCTCCGCCGACGTCAATCAGGCCGTCGTCGCGATCATCGACCGCGTGCGCCGCGATAAGGACGCCGGCCTGATCGACCTGACCTTGCGCTACGACCGCGTCGATCTGCGCGAGCTGGGTATGCGGGTGCCGCCCGAGGCGGTGGCTGCGGCTTGCGCCTCTGCCGAGCCTGAAACGCTCGCGGCCCTGACGCTCGCCCACACCAGGATCCTTGACCATCACCGGCGCCAATTGCCGGCGAACGACCTCTATGTCGATGGCGAGGGGGTGGAGCTCGGGTCCCGCTGGTCGGCGGTCGAGTCGGTCGGGCTCTATGTGCCGGGAGGCACTGCCAGCTATCCGAGCTCGGTGCTGATGAATGCGGTGCCGGCCAAGGTGGCCAAGGTCGAGCGCATCGTCATGGTGGTTCCGGCGCCGGACGGGAAGCTCAACCCGCTGGTCCTTGTCGCCGCGAATCTCGCCGGCGTGGATGAGATTTATCGGATCGGCGGCGCGCAGGCGATCGCGGCGCTTGCCTTTGGCACCGAGACCGTGGCGCCCGTGGTCAAGATCGTCGGGCCGGGCAATGCCTATGTGGCGGCGGCTAAGCGCCAGGTCTTCGGCCATGTCGGCATCGACATGGTCGCCGGTCCCTCCGAGGTGGTCGTCATCGCCGACAAGGATAACGACCCCGCCTGGATCGCCGCCGATCTGCTGGCGCAAGCCGAGCATGACGAAGCCGCGCAGTCCATTCTGATCATCGACGAGGCCGATTTCGGCCGCGCCGTTGTCGCCGCGGTCGAGGCGCAGCTCGCCACGCTGCCGCGCGCAGGCGTGGCGCGGTCGAGTTGGGAGAGCTTCGGCGCGGTGATCCTGGTCGAGAGCCTCGATCAGGCGCCGGCGCTCGTCGACCGGTTGGCGCCCGAGCATCTTGAGATCGCGACCGGCGACCCCGACGCGCTGGGAGCCCGTATCCGTAACGCCGGCGCCATCTTCCTCGGCCGTTACACGCCGGAGGTCATTGGCGACTATGTCGCCGGTTCGAACCACGTCCTGCCCACGGCGCGCAGCGCCCGCTTTGCCTCGGGGCTCGGGGTTCTCGACTTCATGAAGCGGACTTCGACCCTGAAGCTCGACGCGAATAGCCTCCGGGCTCTCGGGCCCGCCGCCATGACGCTGGCGAAGGCAGAGGGGCTCGACGCCCATCGGCGCTCCGTCGCGATCAGACTGAACGAGCGGGAATAGCCGTGGCCCAGGATCAGGAGCTCGTGTCCGATCAGTCGCGCCTCGTCGAAGTCACCCTCGATGAGGGCTCGATCGGCCGCAACTCGACCGATGTTGAGCATGAGCGCGAAGTTGCCATCTTCGATCTGCTCGAGCGGAACCTGTTCGCGGTTGAGGGCCAAGAGGGCGGTCCCTACACGCTGCATCTATCGCTCGCCGACAATCGCCTCGTCTTTACCGTCGGCGACACGGAGCGCAATCCCATCGTCCATGTGATGTTGTCGCTCTCGCCCTTCCGCCGGCTGGTGAAGGACTATTTCCTGATGTGCGAGAGCTATTACCAGGCGATCAAGTCCGCGGCGCCGTCGCGCATCGAAGCCATCGACATGGGGCGGCGGGGCCTGCACGACGAGGGCAGCCAGATCCTGATCGAGCGGCTCAAGGGCAAGATCCAGATCGACACTCCCACTGCCAGACGCCTGTTCACGTTGATCTGCGCCCTGCACTGGAAGGGGTAGGCCGTTGGCGGTTGGAGATGCCGAGCTGCCAGGCGCAGTCCTCTTCGCCTGCAGCCGCAACGCCGTCCGCTCGCCCATGGCGGCCGCGATCCTGCGTTACCTCGCCGGCAGGCGCATCTATGTGGAGTCGGCCGGGGTCCGGCCGGGAGAGACGGACCCGTTCGCGATTGCGGCCATGGAGGAATTGGGCATCGACATATCGGCGCATCGGCCGACGGCGCTCGACGATCTGCACGACACCTCCTTCGATCTCATCGTGGCGCTGGCGCCCGACGCCCACCGCAAGGCGCTTGAAATCGCGGGCCGCTTTGCCGTCGAGGTGGAATATTGGCCGACGCCAGACCCGACCGGCACGTCCGGCAATCGCGAGCAGATCATGTCGGCCTATCGCGCCGTACGGGACGAGTTGTTTCGCCGCGTCAAGAAGCGGCTTTCGCTCCCCGGCGCCCCGACGGTGTGATCTTAATCCGATTTGCCTTCGGCCACGCTGGCGCTGCCGGTATTGACGATCTGCACCCGGCGGTTCTCGTCGGCGAGGGGATCGTCCGCGTTCTTCAGCTGTTCCTCGCCAAAGCCGATCACGGCGAGCCGGCCGCCATCGACGCCATAGGTCTCCACCAGGAACGCCCTGACCGATTTCGCCCGGCGCTGGGACAGCGTGAGATTATAGTCGTCGCTGCCCTTGGCGTCGGTGTGCCCGGCGATGAGGAAGGCGGCATCTCCAAGCTTGGGATCGCTCAGGGCTTTGCCGAGCTCATCCAAACTCGGGCGTGCCTCGGGCAGAATCTCGGCCGAATCGAACGCGAAGAAGATCTGCACATCGACATTGGGCGCCTCGCTCTCGTCGATCAGCTTGGCCACCTGGTCGCGCTCCTCGACCGTGATCTGCCGTGTTTGGAGGCCGCGAAGCTTGGCGTTGAGCTCCTTCTGCTTCGCTTCGCGTTGCGGCCCGGAGGGATCGAACCCTCGAGTCTTCGGCGGCTGCAACCCATTGACGATATCGTTCGCGCTTCTGACCTCTTGCGCGCGAGCCACCGGCGGCAAGCCGAGACCGGCAACCACCACGGCGCTCGCCAACAATGTGCAAATCGACCCTGAGACCCGCATAGGTTTACCTCCTGCCGCTTCGCTTCCGGTCCGGTCCGCCGCTGAGATTAGACCTTACGCGGCCTGAGCTGAACCGCCAATGAACGGTCCGGGGGCGCTGAGCAGGCCAGCACGCAGCGCTTGATCGCGCCCGCTTCGTCCTGCCAAAGTGGGCGCCGCAGCCGATCCTCCTTGATTTATCCGGCTCACGCGACCATTCTCCGGCCCAATCTGCGAGAGGCGAAAGGAGCCTTATGGCGAAGGAAGAAATGCTGGAGTTTCCGGGGGTCGTGACCGAACTGCTCCCTAACGCCACCTTCAGGGTGAAACTCGAGAATGAGCACGAAATTATTGCCCATACGGCGGGACGGATGCGCAAAAACCGGATCAGGGTCCTTGCTGGCGACAAGGTTCTGGTCGAGATGACGCCCTATGATCTCACTAAGGGACGGATCACTTACCGCTTTAAGTAGGCTTCGGGGCGCAAGCGCCGAGCCTGCCGAAAGCGCCGCGCCTGCGAAAAGCAGGCTCACGGAGAGTCCGCGCGTGACCAAATCCAGCCACCGGCCGAAGCTCGTCCTCGCTTCTGCCTCGCCGCGCCGGCTCGCTTTGCTGGAGCAGATGGGCATAATTCCCGATGCGCTCCGGCCAACCACCGTCGACGAGACCCCGACCAAGGGGGAAGTGCCCCGCCACCTCGTGCAACGCCTCGCCCGGGCCAAGGCCGACGCGGCGAAGCTGCTGGTGCGCGCGGAGCCGGACTACGCCAAGTCCTTCATTCTCGCCGCCGACACCGCGGTCGCCGTCGGCCGGCGCATTCTCGGCAAGCCTGAGGAGGGTGACCGGGCCATCGACACGCTGGAGCGCCTGCGCGGCCGCAACCATCGCGTCTACACCGCGGTCTGCCTCATCACGCCGGACGACCGCAAGCGCGAGCGCGTGGTCGAGACCCGCGTGCGCTTCCGCAATCTTTCCGACGCCGAGATCCGCGACTACATCGCCAGCGGCGAGTGGAAGGGGAAAGCGGGAGCCTATGCCATCCAGGGCATCGCCGGCAGCTTCGTGGTGAAGCTCGTCGGCTCCTATACCAATGTGGTCGGCCTGCCCCTGACCGAGGTCCTGACGCTGCTCAAGGGCGAGGGCTACCCCGTGTCCTTCTTCTGGCACAATCTCGCCGAGATCGAGACCGAGTGAATCGCGTTCCACGACCCGAGCCCCGGAGCTCGAGCCAGAGGGCTAAAGGCGGTCAGGGCCCAAAATGCCCGATCTGCGGCAAGTCCGCGTCGCGCGCTTACCGGCCCTTTTGCAGCAAGGCCTGCGCCGATGTGGATCTCGGGCGCTGGCTTGGGGGCAGATATGTCCTGCCCGGAGAGCCTATCGGCGCCCGGGACGAAGCGGAGGATTGAGCGTCGGGGCGGTGTCTGCCACTCTCGACAGGCGAGGGGGGATTTTCTATAAGCCAAGGCCTTGCCGCGCCGGCCTCACCTCAAGCAGGCGGCGCTGGGGTGACCCAAAAGCCCAGGTAGCTCAGTTGGTAGAGCAGCGGACTGAAAATCCGCGTGTCGGTGGTTCGAATCCGCCCCTGGGCACCAATCCTATCAAGCAATCTAGCGACCGTCTGGCAGTGTGCGCCAATCTCTAGCTACCAACTAGCAACCACATCGGCAGGCGTGATGAACCGCCCCGGGATTGCCGGAGGCGATTTGGCTTAAGTTACGCGGCCATGGGGACGTCGTCCAGCATGGCGTAGTATCGTTGTTCGGCTTCGACGGGCGGGA